>Ga0308409_1000732_pt1 | contig 16988 bp, 10 predicted proteins | sample HotsprSampleMSe4_FD_203469 | JGI IMG/M metagenome (GOLD analysis project Ga0308409, IMG submission 203469) | Hot spring phototrophic mat microbial communities from Mushroom Spring, Yellowstone National Park, Wyoming, United States - 20060912_MSe4 ... | reverse complement strand
CAGTGGCCGTGTTCATCTATTCGCTCCGCAGGAATGCTACTTCTAACTCAGCAGGCTCGGCCAGCGTCGCCAACAACAGCGCCTTGATGGTGTGCAAGCGATTCTCCGCCTGGTCGAAGGCCAGGTTCGCCGGCGATTGGAACACCTCGTCGGTCACCTCCAGCCCCTTCAGGCCGATGCGGGCGAAGATCTGCTGGCCGATGGTCGTCTGATCATCGTGGAAGGCCGGCAGGCAGTGCATGAACTTGACGTTGGGATTGCCTGTCAACGCGATCGCCTGCGCGTTCACCTGATACGGCAGCAGCAGGGCGATGCGTTCGTCCCACACGCGCGGGTCTTCGCCCATAGACACCCACACGTCGGTATGGACGAAGTCCACGCCGCGCAGGCCAGCAGCCACATCTTCGGTGATCGTCACGCGCGCGCCGCTGTGGGCAGCGATCGCGTGGGCGCGCTGCTGAAGCGTTGGCTCTGGCCACAGCGCGCGCGGGGCGACGATGCGTACGTCAGCACCCATAATCGCGCCCATGATCAGCAGCGAGCGCGCCATGTTGAAGCGGCCATCGCCCATGAAGGCATACGCGATCTGGCCGGCTGGCTTATGTTCCCGCATCGTCATGAAATCGGCCAGCATCTGGGTGGGATGCCATTCGTCGGTGAGGGCGTTATAGACCGGCACAGTGGCGCACTCGGCCAGCAATTCCACGGTGCGCTGGCTGGCGCCGCGGTAGGCGATGGCGTCGTAGAAGCGCGCCAGCACGCGCGCCGTGTCGGCCACCGACTCCTTGTGTCCCAGTTGGGAACTTGCCGGATCGAGATAGGTCACGTGTGCACCTTGGTCATAGGCCGCCACCTCAAACGCGCAGCGCGTGCGCGTGGAGGTCTTCTCGAAGATCAAGGCGAGGTTGCGGCCCCTGAGCAAGGGCTGCTCAGCGCGCCGGCGCTTGGCCGCCTTCAGCGCGCCGGCCAGCCGGATCAAGTAGTTCAGCTCGTCGGCGCTGAAGTCAAGCTCCTTGAGAAAGTCGCGTTGGTAGAGGTTAGGCAACATCAGTCTGAGGGACGGGCAGGGATTGGGCTTGCTTGCTGGCCAGCCACTTCCGCACTGTTGCGCCCAACTGGGCAAGCGGCGCGCGCACGATGGTCGTCTGAGGGAGTGCGTTGAGGAAAGCCGCTCCGTAGCTCTTGGTCAGCACGCGACGGTCGAAGATCAGTACAACGCCATAGTCGCTTTTGCTGCGGATCAGCCGGCCGAAGCCCTGGCGAAAGCGCAGGACGGTCTCCGGCACGGAGAACTCATTAAAAGCGTTATCGAACGTCTCGCTGCGCGCCGCGAAGATCGGGTCGCTGGGCACATCGAAGGGCAGTTTGCAGATCGCCAGCGCGCTGAGCTTCTCGCCCTGGATGTCCACGCCTTCCCAGAAGCTGCGCGTGCCCAGCATCACGGCGCGGTCAGCGCTGCGAAAGTTGTCCACCATCGCGCGCCGCGAAAGCCCGCTGCCTTGCTCGAACACCTGGATGCCATCGCGCAGCAGCGCCGGCCCGATTGCCCTCCCTGTCATGCGCAACGCCGAATAGCTGGTGAACAAGGCCAGCCCGCGCCCCTCCGACGCGCGAAAGAGCGCGATCAACCCCTGCTCAAGCGCCGACTGATAGCCCGGCTGGCTTGGCTCTGGGATGTCCGTCACGATATAGAGCAGCGTGGACGATCGGTAATCGAACGGCGAGCCGAGCGCCAGCGTATCGGCGTCGAAGGCGTGCAACCGCTCCTTGATGTAATCAAAGCTGGGCTGCCCGTCGCCGTTGGCGGTCGCCGTGCGCAAGGTCGCCGAGGTCAGCACCACGGCCTTCTTCTTTTCCCAGAGATGCGTCTTCAAAAGTGCGCCGACGTGCAGCGGCGCGGCGTTGAGCGTCAGGCGTGGCGGGCGATTGTTCTGGCGGTTGTCTTCCACCTCCGCCCAACAGATGCGGTCATCACCGGACGCAAAGACGAAGTTATGAAGTTGCTCCTCTACTTCGCCGAAGAAGCGTATGCTGCCGGCCAGCCGACCAGCAAATGCATCGAGGTCTGCGCCGACCTCGGCATAGTCGTTTATGACCTTCAAGAGGTCCTGCAGGTAGCTGGCCAGCTTTTTGATCTCCCGCAGCAGCGCCTCGCAGGTCAGCTCCACGTTCGTCCAAGCCGGGCTGTTGCGCAGGGTCGTCGTCAGGCGCACCCGCCGCGCATAGTCAGCCGACTCATCGCTCGGCTGGTCAGCGACGAAGGTCGCCAGTTCGCCAAAGAACGCCCTGGTCTGTTGCTGAGCAGCGTTCACGGTCTCAACGGCCAGGTCGCATAAGCGCAGCAGCGCGCCGCGCTGTTCCACCAGAAGGAGGTTGGCTTTGGCAGCGATCTCGCTTAATAGGCCATTCGGCTGACGCTGCTTGGCAGCCGGCGCAGCAAGGTCAGCCAGCACCCGCTGCATCTCATCCCGATCAATGCGATAGGTGAGCGCATCTGTGGCTGCTGTCTCCAGGTGGTGCGCCTCGTCCACAATCAGGTATTCGTATTCCGGCAGCGCGCGGTTCTCCACCATAATATCGGACATCAACAGCGCGTGATTGACGATGACCACGTGGGCGCTCTCGGCCAGCCGGCGAGCTTGATAAAAGAAGCAATCCGTCGCGCTGCACGTGTTGGCATTACAGACTGGGTTCTGGGCCGAGAGATGCTGAAAGATGGCGCGCTCGACCGGCGAGGGCATGAACAGCTCATCTGCATCACCGGTCAGCGTATTGGGCAGCCAGATCAACAGCTTGGCCAGCAGGCGCGCCTCGTCGGCTGTGCGCGGCCCGTTGCGGCGCAACTCAGCGAAGCGATTCGGACACAGATAGCGGGCCTTACCCTTCATCACCGCGGCCCTGCCGGGTTGGTTGAGGATGTTCAAGACGGTGGGCACGTCCTTCTCCGCCAACTGCTCCTGCAGATTAATCGTGTTGGTGCTGATCACCACGCGCCGGCCGTTCTGGATCGCCCATTGCATGGCAGGGATGAGATAAGCCAGCGACTTGCCCACGCCTGTGCCGGCTTCGATCAAGACCATGCCCTCCTCGTTGAACGCAGAAGCCACCTTGCGCAGCATCGCTATTTGCTGAGGGCGCATCTCGTAGCCAGGAAAGCGCGCCGCAAAGGGGCCGTCTTCGCCCAGCAGCGCAGCGATCTGCGCAACGTCCAGCGGAGTGATGGATGCTTTCGGCTCCAGCGCCTGGTCGCGCAGGCGGACTTGATGGGCAGCGTAGCGCTGCAGGCTCGTCTGGCCAGCCGAGCCAACGGTGAGCTTTCTGCGCAGCGCTGTGCCGATGCTGGTGTTAAAGGCGCCGTGCGCTTGTTGTGCGCTGACCTCTCGCCAGAAATCTGCCAGCGCCCATCCGCTGCGTTCGGCGAACATGCTGATCTCCTGGACGACCTCCGGCGGCAGGCTCATGGCGCGCGCGAGTAATCTAAGGTAGAGCTGATGCGCCGTCCGCGCGTCAGCTAGAGCACGGTGCGACTCACTGAGCTGGATATCCAGCGCGTGGGCCAGTGCGCTGAGCGAATAGCGGCCGGCGTGTGGCACGAGCAGGCCGGCCAGCTCGAAGGTGTCGATCGAGACATTCCTTGCGAAGGGTGGCGGCGCGCTCAGGTTGCGAAAAAACCCCAGGTCAAAGCTGATGTTATGCCCAACGATCGGCGCATTTCCGATCACCTGCTGCGCTTTACTCAACGCTCGCCACAGCGGTACGCCCTCCTCTCGCACCATCGCATCCGTGATGCCGGTCAGCTCGGTGATCCGCTGCGGGATCGGCATCTGCGGATCAACCAGGCTGCTCCACTCTTCGAGCACCGTCTCCCCTCGAAAGCGCACGATGCCAATTTCAAGGATGCGGTCGCGCTCTGGGTCAACGCCGGTGGTCTCGATGTCGAGTGAAACAAGTGTTCGCATGAGATTTTGGATTGTAGCGTATGGCGCGCTGAAAATCTGCTGCGCTGAGTCACGAGAATGTTAGAGTTAGTGGCGATGAGGCTATCGCTCCGTGAGCGAACAGCAGCGCTGCGGCGCATGGCAGCCGAGGGTGTGGATGTCCTGGTGATCGGCGGTGGCATCACCGGCGCGGGTGTGGCGTTGGAGGCTGCCGCGCGCGGCTATCGGGTTGGGTTGGTGGAGAAGGCCGACTTCGCCAGCGGCACCAGCAGCAAGAGCACCAAGCTGGTGCATGGCGGTATTCGCTATCTGCCACAGTTCGACTTTGCGCTCGTCCAAGAGGCGCTGGTGGAACGCGGCCGCCTGATGCGCAACGCACCGCACCTGGTCCGCTCACTGGGATTCGTCCTGCCGCTGTATGCTGAGAACAAACGCCCGCTGGGCACGCCGATTGTGCCACCTGGCGGTGTTGGCATGAGCGCCCTGCTGCGCGCTGGACTGACGCTCTACGATCTGATGGCCGGCAACCTGGCTATCCAGCGCCATCAGCGGATCGGGCGGCGCAAGGCCCTGGAACTAGCGCCGGCGCTCAAAGCAGAAGGGTTGCGCGATGCGTTCGTCTACTACGACGGCCAGACAGACGACACCCGCCTGACGCTGACCGTGCTGCGCACAGCGGCGAAGCACGGCGCCCTAATCGCCAACTATGCCGAGGTCATCGGGTTTGACCTGGATCGGCACTTGATCCGCGCTGCCCGCGTGCGTGATGTTTGGCATGCGGAGGAGCTGACCATCTCTGCCCGCGCCGTGATCAACGCCACGGGCGCGTTCGCCAGCCGCATTGAACGCATGGCCGGCGCGCCGCGCATCGCCATCGCGCCGGCCAAGGGCGTGCACCTCACCCTGCCCCGCCAGGCCCTGCCCGTCACCGACCACGCCGTGGTGCTGCCAGAGACGCCCGATGGCCGGCTGCTCTTCATCGTGCCCTGGAACACGCGCGTCACGCTGGGCACTACAGATACCAAAGGGGGCGAACTGGACCACCCGACGGCAACGCAAGCCGACGTTGATTACCTGCTCGACACAGCCAATGCTTATCTACGGACTAAGTTAAAGCACAGCCACGTGATCAGCGCCTGGGCCGGCTACCGCCCGCTGATCAGCGCAGCCAGTGGAGATGATCAGGCAACGGCTAAGCTCTCGCGCAATCACGTCGTCGCCGACGGCCCAGGCAATATGATCACGGTCACGGGTGGCAAGCTGACTACCTACCGGCGCATGGCGCAGGACGCGCTCGATCACCTGGCCAGACGCTGGAGAGATACCCTCATCCATCCCACTGAATCGCTGCTGCTGGATGGCGCAGAGGGCTATCCCAACTGCCAGGATGCGCTGCGCCAGGCGGCGCTGCGATTTGGCTGGGACGAAGACGTGCTCGCGCGGCTTGATCAATACGGTAGCCAGGCAAACGTGTTGATCTCCCTCTGCGCTGAGGACCCTGAGCTGGCCCAGCGCATCACTCCCGACCTGCCCTACCTGATGGCCGAGGTGGTCTATGCCTGCCGTTACGAGATGGCGATGACGCTGGAAGATGTGTTGGCTCGGCGCCTTCACATACAGATCGAGGACTGGTCACATGGGATCGAGTCAGCGGCTGCGGTCGCGCGCCGGATGGCTGGTGAGCTCGGTTGGTCATCGGATCAGATGGCATCACAGGCGGCGCGCTACTGCGAAACAGTCGGCTGATGTTCCGCGCCGTCTGCGCAAACCGACCTGTTTATAAACACCCCTTAAATCTCTCACCTGCGCCTTGCATATAATTTTGGTTGTGAAGCGCCCAGCGATCGCTGCCACATCCTTCACTGCCATCACAGCCTACTCGGGTGCCGCACAGCGACCACCGCGACGCATCCCCTTGGTAAAGATGAGCACATCGCCATGCGTATTCTGGCCATGATCCTCGCTGGTGGGCGCGGCAGCCGGCTGAGCGTGCTGGCCAACAAGCGCGCCAAACCTGCTGTCCCTTTTGCGGGTAAGTATCGCATCATTGACTTCCCTCTCTCCAACTGCGTGAATAGCGGCATTTATACGGTCGGCGTGGTCACCCAGTATCGCCCACGCTCGTTACAAGATCATATTCGCAACGGCGCACCATGGGACCTGGACCGGCTCAACGGCGGCGTGTGGATGCTACAGCCCTATCAAGGCCGGTTGGACTCTGACTGGTATGAAGGCACCGCCGACGCCATTTACCAAAATCTGGACTTCGTGCGCAACGCGCGCGCCGATTATGTGCTGGTGCTGTCCGGCGACCACGTGTACAAGATGGACTACAGCATCCTGATCAACTTCCATCAGGAGAAGCGCGCCGACGTCACCGTGGCCACTCTGCGCGTCTCCCCAGAAGAAGCCAGCCGCTTCGGCATCGTGCAAACCGACCCTGACTATCGCGTCATTCATTTTGAGGAGAAGCCTCCTCAGCCCAAAGGCACGCTCGCCTCGATGGGCATCTACGTGTTCAACTACGACACCTTGGTGAAGGTGCTCAATGAAGACGCGAAAAGCCCGGGCTCGACGCGCGACTTTGGCAAGGACATCTTCCCGAAGATGGTGCGCGAGAGCTACCGCGTCTTCGCCTTCCCCTACGCCGACTACTGGGTAGATGTTGGCACGATACAGTCATACTGGGAAGCGCACATGGACTTGCTGGCCGACACGCCGCCGCTCGACTTGCTGGACCGCGAGTGGGTCATTCACACCCGCTCCGAGGAGCGCCCGCCCGTCAATATCCGCACGGGCGCCACGGTCAACCACTCGCTCATTACGGATGGGTGTGTTGTTGAGGGTTCAGTTGAATATTCCGTGCTCTCGCCCGGCGTGCGCGTCAAGCGCGGCGCCGTCGTGCGCTACTCGATCGTGATGACCGACGCCGTGATCGAACAGGGCGCGATGGTGGATCGCTGCATCATTGATAAAAACGTGATCATCGGGCGCGGCGCGTGCGTCGGCTATGGCTCAGATTACACGCCAAACAGCAACCCCGACCTGCACCTCTCCACCGGCATCACCGTCATCGGCAAGAACACGATCGTCCCACCGGACTTTCGGATCGGCCGCAACGTGATCGTCGGGAGCGACTTAAACGACGATGCCTTTAGCGGCAGCTACCTGCCGAGCGGCCAAAACTTCTTGATAGAAGCAACGGACTAGCACGTGAAGATCGATCACTTGGCGATCGCCGTCGCCGACTTGGAGGCCGCGCTGACGTTCTACCGCGACGCGCTTGGCTTGGAGGTTGAGCGCATCGAAGCGCTGGCGAACGAGGGCGTGAAAGTTGCCTTTCTGCCGCTGGCATCGGGCGCGCGGATCGAGCTGGTCCAACCGATGCAGGAGGACACCGGCCTCGTCAGATGGATGAACAAGCACGGTCCAGGCATGCACCACGTATGCCTGGCCGTGCCCGACATCGAGGCCGCGCTCAGCCGGCTAGCCGCTCACGGCTGCGAGCTGATCAACCCGCAGCCGGTGACGCGGAAAGACGGAACGCGCTATGCGTTTATCCATCCGCGCAGCGCGTTCGGCGTGCTCGTAGAGCTATACGAGAAGCCAAGTTAACACTCAGATCAGTCAATCTTTTTGCCGATCTCCTCCAGCAGGCGCTCGCGCGTCTCCTCCAGCGGGATGCGCTCGATCACCGGCGCAAAGAACCCTTCCACGACCAAGCGGCGCGCTTCGCGCAGCGGGATGCCGCGGCTGCGCAGATAGAAGATCGGCTCATCCTCCAGCCGGCCTACCGTGCTGCCGTGCGTGCAACGCACGTCGTCGGCCTCTATCTCCAGGCCTGGGATCGAATCCGCTCGGCTGCGGTTGGAGAGCTGGAGGTTGCGGTTGGCCTGATAGGCATCGGTCTTCTGGGCGCCGGGGAAGACGCGGATGTTGCCGCGCCAGACCGTGCGCGCTTCATCGCGCAAGGCCGCTTTGTAGAGCAGGTCGCTCTTGCAGGCCGGCGCAACGTGATTCTGCTGGGTGTCGTAGTGAAGCTGCTGGCGCGTATCTGCGAAGTACACCCCGCTCAACAGCGCCGTGCCGTGCGGTCCGATCAGGTCTGCTTCGATCAGGCTCTTGGTGAACTTGCTGCCAAGCCCGCCGACCACCCAGTGCAGCGTCGCAGCCTCGCCGACTTTGGCGCGCTCAGTAGAGAAGTTATAGACGTTGCGCCCCCAGTCCTGGATGCTCACGTAATCCAGCTCAGCACCCTTGGCAAGGAGGATCTCCACAACACCATCGTATAGGGCTTGATGCGCGCCTGTCTCGGAGGCGAAATCCTCAATCAAGGTGGCTTTTGCCCCCTCCTCCAGAACGACCAGGGTGTGATAAAAGCCAGCAAGCTGATCGGCAGCCATGCGGATCGTTGTGCGCAGCGGTTGTTCCACGGTCACGCCGGCGGGCACGAAGAGGACCGTGCCGTAGCGCATGAACACGCCGTGCAGCGCGGCGTAATACGCATCGTTCAAGCGCACGCACTGCGTCATCAGCCATGACTCGAGCAGAGGGGCATGATCCTTGATCGCCGCTTCCAGGCTGGTGAAGACCACGCCTCGTTCGGCGAGCGCAACGGGCAGCGGGCTGCGTGCGACCTGGAGCTGCGTGTTCGCTGGCGTGATGCCGGCTAGGATGGCATCCAACCGGAAGGCGCCCAGGTCCACTCGTCGCCATAGCTCGTCGTGGCGATTCGGCGGCGCTGTGTCGCGGAAGACGCGCAAGGCTTCCAGCCGGCGCGCCGTCATCCACGCCGGCTCGCCCAGCGCAGCCGCGTAGCCTTCGACAAAGTCGCGCGTCAGCTCGCCAGCCTTCACGACCGGCGCGGGCTTGAGCATGGGATGCACGACCGCCATGGCTATCCTACCGTTCCCTCCATCTGCAGCGCGATCAAGCGATTCATCTCGACCGCGTATTCCATCGGCAGCTCCTTCACCAGCGGCTCGATGAACCCAGAGACAACCATGGTACTGGCCTCCTCTTCGCTGATGCCGCGGCTCATGGCGTAGAACAGTTGCTCTTCGCCGATCTTGCTCACGCTGGCTTCGTGACCGATCACCACGTTGTCGTTGTCCACCTCAATATACGGATAGGTGTCGCTGCGGCTGCGCTCGTCGAGCAATAGCGCGTCGCACACGACGTTGCTGCGGCTGTTCTCAGCATTGCGATACACCTTAAGCAGGCCACGATAGCTGGTCCGGCCGCCATCCTTGCTGATCGACTTGGAGATGATCTTGCTGGTGGTGTTGGGCGCTGCGTGCACCACTTTGCCGCCGGCGTCCTGGTGCTGGCCGCGGCCGGCGAAGGCGATCGAGAGAATCTCACCATGCGCGCCAGGCTCCATAAGATACACGGATGGATACTTCATGGTGAGCTTGGAGTTGTGAACGATAAACCCTTGAGACACAAAGTTGCCGGTGCCTTCGACCTCGATATCCCAGGTTGGCACAGGTTCTGCGCTGGCCTCGGACACCTGCACGTCAGCCACCTCGACGGTTTCCGGCAGGGTGATGCGAGAGCGCCCAATTCGCCGATGATGCCGTAGTTTGGCTGGCGCGCAGGCTGCGGCCGCCTCACGCAGCGCCGGACTGACATATCGCAGCAGGCGTTCATCGAGCGGGAACGATAGGATGTGCGCACCATGGGCTGTGCACTCCACCCCCATGATGGACACCTCCCGCGGCTGGTCAAACGCGGTCCGCAGATAGGCAGTGATGCCTAGTGTTGTCAACAGAAAGGCAACACGCTCTAACGTCTTGCGATCAGACGACTTGAGCACAAATCGGCGCGTAGGGGATACATGCCCGTCAGCATCGAGATAGCCAGCGATGAACGCCAAGCGCTGTGATTCAGGCAGCGAGCTGATCCACTCAGGCACGCACTTCTTGCCATCCGGGCCGACGAAACCGTTCAGCTTGAACAGCTCAGCCAGCGCTTTGCTGCTCCAGGCGAGGTGATGACCGTCCTTGCGCTCGGTCGGTTCTGCCTCCAGAACCGTTGCCATCACCCCGAGCAACCGCTCGCGTGCGCGATCAGTCGCCGGCGTCGCAAAGCCCACCTTCGCCCAGCGAATCACCCCTGGGGTCTTGGCTTCGCGCACATCCAGGTTGCCGTCGCCGATCCAGTAGCCGAAGAGCCACATGAGATCGTCTGTGGTCTGGAGGATGTCCTTCAAGCGCCGGGCGCTGCTGCGCGTCGCAGAAAGTTCGTCAGCATACTGGTTGCGCGTGTTGAAGGTCTCCTCGTCTGACGGCAGTTGCAACACATAAGGCGCACCGTAGTCCAGAGAGGTGCGCGGGACGATCGCTTGCTGCAACTGGTCAGCGCGCACATAGGCCAAGCGATAGCGACCTGACTTCTTGGCTGCATCAGGATTGTAAGTGTATGAGTAGAACGGGTGATTGGAAGTAACGCGCAGCTTACGCTCGCCAAGGGACACCGTGTGCACCGGTTGATAACCAGAGAAGCGCTTGGCCAGCACGCGACGGAAGCATAGTTGACCGGTCTGCTCGTCATACGAAAGCACTTGGTCATTGACGCTCAACGACTCAATGGTTTTGACGCCCTCTGGGGTGATCACTGTTGAGCCTTCAGCCAAGCAACCCAAATTCCCATCTACCCATTCCATCGTGGCGCCCTCATAGGCCACCGCGCGCTTGGTCACCAGGTTGTATACATTGGTGCTCCAGTTCTGGATGGTGGTGTAGCGACAGCGGGCGCCCTTCTTGACGATGATCTCGACCACTGCGCTGTGCAAGGAGTCGCTCGAATAGACCGGCGCCGTGCAGCCCTCGACGTAGTGCACCTGCGCGCCCTCGTCCACGATGATCAGCGTGCGCTCGAACTGACCCACGTTCTTGGCGTTAATGCGGAAGTAGGCCTGCAACGGCATGTCAATCTTCACGCCCGGCGGCACGTAGATGAACGACCCGCCTGACCATACTGCGCTGTTGAGCGCGGCGAACTTGTTATCTGTATACGGGATGACCGTGCCGAAATACTGGCGGAACAGTTCAGGATGCTCGCGCAAGGCGCTGTCGGTGTCCAGGAAGATCACGCCTTGGGCTTCTAGTTCCCTGGCTAGGTTGTGGTAGATCACCTCGGATTCGTATTGCGCGCCCACGCCGGCCAGATACTTCTTCTCCGCTTCCGGTATGCCCAGGCGGTCGTAGGTATCTTTGATCTCCTGGGGCAGCTCGTCCCATGAACTCGCCTGCTTATCGGTCGGGCGGATGTAGTAATAGATGTCGTTGAAGTCGATCTCCCGCAGGGCTTCGCCCCCCCAGTTCGGCATTGGCTTGGCGTTGAATGCTGCCAGCGCCGCCAGCCGGAAGCGGGTCATCCACTCCGGCTCGCCCTTTAGCCACGAGATCTGCTTGACGATCTCCTCGTCCAGCCCCTTGCGGCTCTTGAAGACGTAGTTCTCCGGCTCGGCAAAGCCGTACTTCTCCAGGTATTCTTCGTTCACCGAAACCTGCGATTTCTCCTCAGCCATAGCACGCCTCCTGCTAGTTTGTCGCCTCAGGCTCCTTTAACCAGTCGTAGCCACGCTCCTCAAGGTGCAGCGCCAGCTCTGGCCCGCCGCTCTCGACGATGCGACCATCAATCAACACATGCACAAAGTGAGGCTTGATGTAGTTGAGCAGGCGTTGATAGTGTGTGATCACCAACACGCCCATCTGCGGGTTTTGCGCGTGAAGGGTGTTCACCCCTTCGCTGACGATGCGCAGCGCGTCAATGTCCAAGCCGGAATCGGTCTCATCCAGGATGGCCAGCTCCGGCTTGAGCATCGCCATCTGGAGGATCTCGGCGCGCTTCTTCTCACCACCGCTGAAGCCATCGTTCAAATATCGCCCAGCAAAGGCGTTGTCCACCTTGAGCAGTTGCAACGCCTCGCGCAGTTGCTTGGTGAAGACCGGGATGGGGATGCCCTTGACATCCGGCGGCACCGTGCCTCCGTTCCTGGCCGCGGCTTCGGCCTTGATACGCGCGTTGATGGCCGTGCGCAGGAAGTTGGCCACGGTCACCCCCGGGATGGCCACTGGATACTGAAAGGCCAGGAAGATCCCTGCCCGGCTGCGCTCATCTGCTTCCATCTCCAGGATGTTCTGGCCTTTGAAGAGCACTTCACCAGCCGTGACCTCGTAGCTTGGATGACCGGCCAAGGCATAAGCCAGCGTGCTCTTGCCGCTGCCGTTTGGCCCCATGATGGCATGGATTTCTCCAGCGTTCATCGAGAGGCTCAGCCCCTTGAGGATTTCAAGATCTGTGTCGACGACCTTGACGTGTAGGTCTCGAATCTCAAACCACTTCGCTTCCATTCGTGCGCGCTCCTCCATTCCTGATTGCTGGCTGGTCTGCACAACTTGACCTTATCTAAATTCTGAGTTAAGGCACTATAACTTGATCTCTAGCTGCTGTCAACAAAGAAAGCATAAGGTCCTAAGCTGAATCCTCGGTGAGAGCGTCACTCCTGCGTCGAAGGGACTTGGACGGATCTGCCGCCACGATCGAGAGCCGAAGCAAGAGCGCGCTGACAGCGACGAACAGCATAAGCAAAGTCAGAAGCTTGGCGAGCGGGGACAGCGGGAGCAAGGCTGCCAGCCCCAGCAAGAGACACCCTGAGGCATAGAGCGCAACAATGCGGCCAGCCGGCCAGCCCTGATCGAAAAGGCGCAGATGCAGGTGACCGCGATCTGGCGTAGTTGGGCTGCGCCCTTGCCGGATGCGATCGACAATTTGCCAGAGCACGTCGGCGATCGGCAGCCCCATCACCAGGAGCAGCAGCGCCACTTTTGCCCCGCCGACGATGCCCACGCACGCCAGCAGGTAGCCCAGATAGGCCGCGCCGCCACCTAAGAAGATGCGCGCCGGCGGCCGATTGAAGACGAGAAAGCCGGCCAACGCGCCGATCAGAGCAATCGGCAACAACGCAACGCTATATTGCGCCTCGCGCCACATGTGGATTGCGACGACTGCCGCGGCAATCAGGCCGATCGTCGCGGCCAGACCGTCCACCCCATCGAGGAAGTTCACCGTATTGATCATGCCCAGGAACCAAAAGAGCGAAAGCCCCGCTACGGCGACGTAACCCAGCCCTGGCCCAAGGACATCGGGCGAGGTGAGCACGACCTCCCGACCGGTGAATGGGTTGGTAAAACGCTCGATGAATACTTGGCTGCTGATGGCGACCAGCGCGGCGAACGCCTGCAGGGCGAGCTGCGCGCGCGGCGATAGGTCGCGCCGGTCATCAGCGAGCGACGCCAGAAAGACCACCACGCTGCCGGCTATCAGGCCAGCGAAGCGCAACGGCTCGCGCGGGTCAAGTGACCATACGCCAAAGGAGCGGCTGAGCAGCGCGGCAAGGGTGAACGCGCAGAACAACGGGATGATGCCCAGCCGCGACGTGCGTCGAGCGTGCCTGCGCCGTCCGCCCGGCTCATCCGCGATCCCCCAGCGCAGGCCAGCGCGGATCGCCAAGGGTGTGAGCAAGAGCGCAACGACAAACGCGATCAGCAGCGTGGCCAGCGCAGCGATGATGAACGCACCCATACAACATGCGCACTACAGGGCAGCCAATACAAACAGCAGCGTGATCACGCTCGCCAGATTGGAGAAGAGCACAGTCGCTGTGGTGAACTCTGGCACGACGTTGCTTTCCATTGCGATGATCGAGACCAGCACTGCTGCCGGCATGCTGGCCTGAAGGATACCGACGTTGCGCTCGAGCGCGGGCAGGTCGAACAGGCCCACCAGCGCAAATGCTAGCAGCGGCCCAGAGAGCAGGCGCACGCCGGCGGCCAGCAGCATGTCCTTGTTGAAGCGCGGAATGCCGGCGTTGGCAAACTGCACACCCAGCGCGATGAGCATTGCCGGGATCATCGCTGCGGCCAGCAGCTCGATCGGGCGCGTGACTACCGTCGGCAGTTGCACCTGTATCACGTTCACCACCAGCGCGGGGGCGAGCGCCAATAGCGCCGGCGTGCTTGCCACGCGGCCCACGGCGTGGAACAGCCGGCCGCGGCCGGTGTTGGCCAGCATCACGCACACGACGAGCGCGAACACGAGATTAGCCAGGAAGTATAGCGTCGCTGGCAACAGCGCTGCAGCGCCTTGCGCAAATTGGGAAATTGGTAAACCAAAGTTACCTACATTCCCAAAAGATGCTATCATCATATATGATATGGTCATGTGTCGGTTGCGTCGCAGCAGGCGCGCCACGACAAAAGCAAGCGCAACCGAGCCAGCATAGACCAGCGTGATAAAGATTACCATCCGGATGGCCAAGGTCCACTCGACGCGGGCCGTGCTGATCACGTGAAAGACGAAGGCTGGCGTCAACACGTAATACGCAAGGCGCGAGAGGGTGCGACTTTCCAGCTTGAGCTGGCGCGTGACAGCGTAGGCAAGGCCGAGGATGATGAACACCGGCGCAAGCACATTAAGGAAGACGGAGAACAACTGCAGCATAGAGAATGAAGCCCGGCCTGCTTGCGCAAAAGACCGGGCTTCGGATCTGGGCGATGCGATCAGGCGCTACGCGATCAGCGATTCAAGCAGCGAGTCGCCGCCATTGGTTTGTGCCGGCTGGGTCTCCAGCGGCCGAATGGCGACCTCGGGCGATCCAACCACCTGCGCCGTCTGTGTAAAGGTCAAGTGACCATCAGCAAACCCGATCAGAATATGTGAGCTGTCCGAGAACTGGCCAGAGAGCAGCCCGTCGGATAGCACGTCCTCCACCTCGCTTTGGATTACGCGGCGCAGCGGGCGCGCACCGTAGTCTGGGTCATAGCCCTTCTCCGCCAGATACTGCTTCGCCTCGTCTGTGACCTCCAGGGTAATGTTGTGTTCGGTGAGTCGCTTCTGGACCTTGTTCAGCTCCAGCGAGACGATCTGCGCGATCTGCGCCTTGGTCAACGGTCGGAAGACGATCGTCGCGTCCACGCGGTTGAGGAACTCCGGCCGGAACAGGCGCTTAAGCTGGCTGAGCAACTTCTCCTTCACCTCGGCGAACTGCTCTTCAGCGGCTTTCTGCTCATCGCGCTTGACGCTGAATCCCAGCTTGCTCTCGCGCTTGATCATCTCGGCCCCGACGTTGCTGGTCATGATGATGCAGGTGTTGCGAAAATCCACTTTGCGTCCGCGCGCGTCGCTCAGCCGGCCCTCCTCCATGATTTGGAGGAGCATGTTGAATACGTCGGGGTGCGCCTTCTCGATCTCGTCGAAGACCACGATCGTGTAGGGCCGGCGGCGCACGGCTTCGGTAAGCTGTCCGGCGTCATCGTAGCCCACATAGCCGGGCGGCGCGCCAACCAGCCGCGAGACCGTGTGGCGCTCCATAAACTCGCTCATATCGAGCACCAGCAGGGCATCCTCGCTGCCGAAGAGCTGCTCAGCCAGCGCTTTGGTTAGCTCCGTCTTGCCCACGCCAGTTGGTCCTAGGAAGATAAACGACCCTATCGGGCGCTTAGGATCCTTCAAGCCTGCGCGCGCGCGGCGGACGGCCTTTGCGATGGTCGTGATCGCCTCTTCCTGGCCAACGATACGCTTGCGCAGCTCGTCCTCCAGGTGGATCAGCCGCTCGCTCTCTGAGGCAGCGATCCGCTTGACCGGTATGCCCGTCCACATTGCGACGACCTCGGCGATGTCGTCAGCGGTCACTACGGCGCCCTCAGTGTTCGGGTCGTAGTGCGTGCGCAGTTGCTCGATCTGCTCTACTAGCTCGCGTTCGCGCTCGCGTAGTTGGGTCGCTTCTTCGTAGCGCGCCTCGGCGTAGAGATCCTCGCGCATCTTCTGGAGCTGGCGAAGCTCGCGGAAGGCGCGCTGTAGGTTGATCGACTGGGGCGACTTGTACATCCGGACGCGCGAGGCGGATTCGTCAATCAGGTCAATGGCCTTGTCCGGCAGGTAGCGATCTGGGACGTAGCGGGCGGAGAGCTGCACCGCAGCTTGCACTGCCTCGTCGCTGATTTTCAGCTTGTGGTGCGCCTCATAGGCTGCCTTCACGCCGCGCAGGATCTCGATCGCCATCTCAGGCGTTGGCTCCTCGACGTAGACAGGCTGGAAGCGCCGCTCCAGCGCCGCGTCGCTCTCGATGTATTTGCGGTATTCGTTAAGCGTGGTCGCGCCGATGCACTGGAACTCGCCGCGGGCCAGGGCGGGCTTCAGGATGTTCGCCGCGTCCACGCTGCTGCCGGCTGAGCCGGCGCCGACCAGCATGTGCACCTCATCTATAAACAGGATGGTGTCGCTGATCTTGACCTCCTCGATCACGCGCTTCAACCGCTCCTCAAACTGGCCGCGATACATAGTGCCGGCGACCAGCGACCCGACGTCCAGTTGCATCACCCGCTTGCCCAGCAGTGGCTCTGGCGTCTGACCGTTGACGATGCGCTGGGCCAGGCCCTCGACGATCGCAGTCTTGCCGACGCCTGGCTCCCCGATCAGGGAGGGGTTGTTCTTGGTGCGCCGAGCCAGGATCTGGATCACGCGCTCGATCTCGGTCTCCCGACCGATCACGGGGTCGAGCTTGCCCTGCTCGGCCAGAGCGGTCAGGTCAGTAGCCAGTTGGTCAAGCGCTGGTGTCTTTGGTCGCTCTTTCTTCTGGATAATCGAAGGGATGGCGGAGCGCGCTGTCTCCGGCTGCTCCTGTTGGATTGCGCGCAGCGTCTCGCGGCGGATGCGATCCGGCGTCAGGCCGAGCTGTCGCAAGACGTCAATGGCGATGCCGTCGGCATGGCGAATGAGGCCCAGCAGCAGGTGTTCGGTGCCGATGTAGCTGTGGCTGAGCTTGCGCGCCTCTTCCACGGCGAACTCCAACACCTGCTTGGTGCGCGGCGTCAACTCTAGCTTGCCGGCTGACGCTGTGCGCCGGCCAGAGCCGGTCATGCGCTCTATCATCTCGGCCACGCGCTCAGGCTTGGCGCCCATCTCGCGCAAGACGCGGCCGGCGATGCCATTCTCCTCTTTCACCAAGCCGAGGAGCAGGTGTTCGGTGCCAATATAATTGTG
>Ga0308409_1000723_pt1 | contig 17120 bp, 15 predicted proteins | sample HotsprSampleMSe4_FD_203469 | JGI IMG/M metagenome (GOLD analysis project Ga0308409, IMG submission 203469) | Hot spring phototrophic mat microbial communities from Mushroom Spring, Yellowstone National Park, Wyoming, United States - 20060912_MSe4 ... | reverse complement strand
CTGTTCCGCCGTGATTATCAATTCGGGCAATGCGAATGCTTGCACAGGCGAAAGAGGGCTGAACGATGCGTGGGCAATCGTGCGCAAAACTGCCGAAGCACTCCGCATTCCTGAATCGCAAGTCATGATTGGGTCGACAGGCGTGATTGGTCAGCCGTTACCGATTGAAAACATCTTATCCGCAATTCCGCGCCTTGCTCTACTCCTTTCAAAAGACGGTGCGAGCGAAGTCGCCGAAGCCATTATGACCACCGACCTTGTAAGAAAAGAACTTGCGATTGAATTTGAACTGGGCGGGAAATCGGTGCGCGTTGGTGCAGTCGCCAAAGGTTCAGGCATGATTGCGCCCAACATGGCAACCATGCTCGCGTTTGTTACGACCGATGTGGCAATTTCACAGCCGTTGCTTCAACAAGCATTGAGCGTTGCCAATCAAAAATCCTTTAACCGCATTAGCGTCGATGGCGATGAAAGCACCAACGATATGGCACTCGTGCTTGCAAACGGACGCGCTGAAAATGCCCCCATCACTGAAAACTGCAATGAATACCAGCAATTCGAGAAGGCTCTTGAATTTGTGCTTACGGAACTTGCAAAAATGATTGTGCGCGATGGCGAGGGCGCAACGAAGTTTGTTGAAATCACCGTGAGCGGCGCACGAAGCGAACACGATGCCGAAGTCATGGCGAGAACTGTTGCCAACTCAAGCCTTGTCAAAACGGCTCTGCACGGCGAAGATGCAAACTGGGGCAGAATCCTTGCCGCGCTTGGCTACTCACGCATTGAGTTCCTACCTGAAAAGGTTGAAATCCACTTCGGCGATGTGCCAATTCTCAAACCAAATTTTGAAATCGTGTTAGATGAAGCCAAAGCCAAAGCCGAACTTTCAAAGCACGACATCAGCGTGAAAATCAATTTGAACTTGGGAAATGCTTCCGCAACATTTTGGACGTGCGACCTCTCGGAAAAATATGTGCAAATCAATGGAAGTTATCGCTCCTAATTGCCTTACTTTTTAAGTTGAATTCCATTTCTCGCCTTCAAAACTTAAATCTGTAAAAAATTTTTTATGCAACTTCTTGCATAATTATGCAACAACGTGCATAATTGCGTTGAGTCAATTTTTTGAGTTCAAAGTCCGATGTTGAAAAGTCGGGCTTTTTCTTTTTGTAAAACTTTCTAAAAAAACCGTTCAACAGGGAATACTGATGCAACCACAGTATTTGATTAGTTGCGAGAAATCGCTCATCGACCTTGATGTCGTTCATGGGTTTCTGACAAACTGCCACTGGGCAAAAGGCATTTCTCGCGAACTGGTAGAAAAATCAATTCAGCACTCGCTTTGCTTTGGGGTTTATGAACTTTCAGAAGGCAAACGAAAGCAAGTTGGCTTTGCGCGTGTGATTTCTGACTTTGCCACGTTTGCGTATCTCTCTGATGTGTTCGTGTTGGAATCGCATCGCGGCAACGATTTATCCAAGCAGTTGCTCACTGAAATTATGAAGCACCCTGAACTGCAAGGGCTTCGCCGATGGATGCTTGTAACAACCAATGCGCACGGGCTTTACGAACAATTCGGATTTTCCGCGCCGCAACACCCTGAAAAGATTATGGAAATTTTTGTGCCGAATCTCTACGAAAGAGAAGCCGAACTGCTCGGCGCAATTCGTTCAGAACAACCACTCAACACGCCTGTTTCGCAATGACAAAAGAAGAAGTTTTAGTAGAAGCCCTGCCCTATATCCAAACCTACGAAGGCAAAACCTTCGTCATTAAGTTTGGTGGTGCGGTGATGGTCGAAGAGCATTTGAAACACACCTTTGCCAAAGATGTCACCATGCTCAAAAAACTCGGCATCAACATCGTGGTTGTGCATGGTGGCGGCAAGGAAATCACCAAAATTGCAGAGGCTTTCGGAATTGAAACCAAGTTCATCAACGGACTACGATATACTGATGAAAAAATGCTCGAAGCCGTTTTGATGGGCTTGTGTTCGCTCAATAAAGAAGTGTCTGGCTTAATTACAAAAAACAGCGGCAATGCGATTGGACTTTGCGGAACAGATGCAGGATTAGTGAAAGCCAAAAAAATTCAAAGCGATGTCGATTTAGGGTTCGTAGGCGAAGTTACAAGCGTCAACACGCAGTTGCTCGAATTGCTCATGAAAAACGACATGATTCCTGTGGTTGCGCCAATCGGCATGGGCGAGCGCGGCGAACTCTACAACATCAACGCCGATTCAGTTGCCTCTGCGATTGCCGTTGCACTCAAAGCCGAAAAACTGGTCTATCTCTCCGACATTGAAGGCGTGATGGTCGACGGCGTGCGCGTGCCTTCGCTCAATAAGTCGCAATCCAACACGCTCATTGCCGAAGGCAAAATTTACGGCGGCATGATTCCCAAAGTGCAATCCGCGTTTGAAGCCATTGAATCGGGCGTGAAGAAAGTTCACTTCATTGATGGCAGAATTAAACACTCGCTCTTGCTGGAAGTTTTCACAAGCGATGGAATCGGCACAGAAATCACAAGCGAGAACGAAGCAAGTCGCACGCTCTCGCACGCGATTGCAGAAGAATTAAACGGAAAAACTCAATCCAACAATTAACGTAACAAGCAAGCCATGAAAGACTTTCTCTCGATTTTGGATTTGACAGCAGAAGAAATTTTTGAACTCTTTGAACTTGCCGATAAACTCAAATACGACAATGCAAAGCCGCTTGCAGGGAAAACGGTATCAATGATTTTTCAGAAGCCGTCGCTACGCACGCGCGTCTCGTTTGAAGTTGGCGTGGTGCAACTGGGCGGGCATCCGATTAGCCTTGCGCAAGAGTCGATTGGGCTTGGCAAACGCGAAAGTGTTGCCGATGTGGCGCGTGTGCTTTCACGATACAACGATATGATTATCGCACGTGTTTTTGAACATTCGATTCTAACCGAAATGGCGCGATACGCAACCGTGCCTGTGATTAACGCGCTTTCGGATTTGTCGCACCCGTGTCAAGTTCTTGCTGATGCTTATACGTTGCGTCAGCACGGCAAACTCTTCGATGGCGTGAAGGTGGTGTTTGTAGGCGATGGAAATAATGTGGCGTATTCGTGGCTTGAACTTGCGATGCTCTTGCCGATTCACTTTGTTTTAGCCTCGCCGAAAGGCTACGCGCCGAACCGTGAAATGCTCAACCTTGTGCAAACAAGCGGCGTAGGCAAAGTCGAGATTGTTCATAATCCGCAAGCGGCAGTGTGGGACGCTGATGTCGTTTATGGCGATGTGTGGACAAGCATGGGACAAGAAGCCGATAACGATAAGCGCAAACAAGATTTCGCACCATATCAAATCAATTCAGACTTGATGGGCTACGCCAAGCCTGACGCAATTTTCATGCACTGCTTGCCGGCTCATCGTGGCGAAGAAGTTACCGATGAAGTGATGGATTCTCCGCAGTCGGTTGTCTTTGATGAAGCCGAAAATCGACTTCACATTCAAAAAGCAATTATGACCAAACTCATTGAGCATCATTACGCACCAGTTTTTTCTTCAACACAAAAAGCACAGACCAAAACCAAAAAGAAACGATGAAAGCCTATTTGATTTTGTTTCAACTACTCATCACCACCGAAGCAAAACCAAATGAACCGTTAAACCAAGTTGCGATTACAATGGGCAAAGCAGAACGACAATTAGCCATCAAGGAACTTATCACGACAAAAGAAATTGCAAGTCAAGAAGAACTTGCCAAAGAACTCTTGCGCAAAGGCTTTGAAGTCAATCAAGCCACGCTCTCGCGCGATATGAAGGAACTTGGCATCGCCAAAGTGATTACGGCGGACGGCGTATGGTATCAACTGCAACCCGATAACGAAGCACAACGGCTCAAAATGCTTCTTTCCTACGAGATTGAGACGATTCAATCCAACGACTGCATGGTGATTATCAAAACCCTGCGCGGCAGAGCCTCAGGCGTGGCAGAAATTCTTGACCAACTCGAAATTCCCGATATTCTTGGCACGATTGCAGGCGACGACACGATTTTCATCGCACCCACATCTTCAAAGAAAATTCCGACGATTGTCAAACGTATCAAAGAAGCCGTGCTTCAAACAGAGGAGAAATAACTCAACTTTTAACACAACAAATCAAATGAAAGAAAAAATTGCCGTTGCTTATTCAGGCGGATTAGACACATCGGTCATTGCCAAATGGCTTCAAGAAAAGTATCACGCCGATGTGATTACGGTTTCGGCGAATCTCGGACAGCAAAAGGAACTCGTTGGGATTGAAGAAAAAGCCTACAAGACCGGCGCAAAGAAAGCGATTGTTTTAGACTTGCGCGAAGAATTTGCAACGGAATACATTTTTCCTGCGCTGAAAGCCGGCGCACTTTACGAACATACTTACCCAATGGCGACGTCGCTCGGTCGCCCGCTTATTGCCAAAGCGTTGGTTGAGGTTGCCAAAGCCGAAGCCTGCACTGCCGTTGCGCACGGTTGCACCGGCAAGGGCAACGACCAAGTGCGTTTCGAAGCCGCTATCGCCGCACTTGCGCCCGACCTCAAAGTCTACGCGCCGCTTCGTGAGTGGGAGTTCAAATCGCGTGAAGAAGAAATTGAATACTGCCAACGGCACGGCATTCCTGTAAAAGCCACGAAAGAAAATCCCTACTCGATTGACGAAAATATGTGGGGAACTTCGATTGAGTGTGGCGTTCTGGAAAATCCGCGTGTTGCGCCGCCCGAAGATGCTTATCAGCGCACAGTTTCGCCTGAACACGCACCCAACGAGAGCGTAACAGTTGAAATAGAATTTGAAAACGGCGTGCCGATGTCGCTTGATGGAAAAACGCTTCCGCCCGTTGAACTCATCATGAAACTCAACGAGATTGCAGGCGCGCACGGCATTGGACGATTGGATTTAATTGAAAATCGTTTGGTTGGAATCAAATCACGCGAACTCTACGAAGCCCCTGCCGCTACGGTGCTACACTTCGCGCACCGTGAATTAGAACGGCTCACATTAGATAAAGACACCATGCACTACAAAGCCAAAGTCGCCAATGATTACGCTGACCTTATCTATAATGGCTTGTGGTTCTCGCCGCTTCGCTTCGCCTTGAACGCCTTTGTAGAAGAAACGCAAAAGGTGGTGAATGGGGTTGTAACGCTCAAACTTTACAAAGGCAACCTCACGTTGCTTTCGCGCTGGTCGCCCAATTCGCTCTATGATGAACGCCTTGCGACTTACACCGAAGAAGACCAATTTGACCACAAAGCAAGCATTGGGTTCATTAAGATTTACAGCCTGCCACTGAAAACGTATTATCGCATCAACGGCGCGCTGAAGTCCGAGCAAGAGCTGTTGGCGAAGTAACGGTTTCAGTTGAGAGAGAAAAATTCGTGTGCATTACTCACTGATTCTTTCGAAAGCCTGTTCTATGTGAGCAGGCTTTTTTGTTTTTGGAAGTATTATCTTGGACAAGCAAAGTTATGCGTAACAAAAGTATATTTCGCCCAAAAAAACATTAAACCATCTCGTTCATGCGCTTGCTTCGTGTTATTTCCGTAGTAAGTTGTTTTGCTTTCCTTGTCTCTTCCACTCTTGCCCAAGAACGCCGTTCTGGTGAAGATTTTGGCGGGATTGCATTCAAAATTGCGCCGCCTGTGGGCACTTTTGGAAACGACTTCAGCATCGGTTGGGGGATTTCAGCAATGAATGAATACGCACTCTCCAAAAATTGGAGTGTATCCTTCGATATCACCTACCTTCGTTGGAACGCAAAGCCTAATGAACTCATTGAGAACTTCGTGATGATTGCCTTCACTGCTGCGCCGAAAGTGTATGTGTGGAGTAATGTGTATCTCTCGGTTGAAGTAGGCGGATTTTACGGCACGACCGAAGCCAAGCGTGGTCCGAGGTTTGAAGAGCAGTATCGATTCGGCGTTGTGCCAGTTGTCGGCTATCACAAAGGCATGTGGGATTTTGCCGTCGAGTATGCACTGGTGCGCAATCGGAATTGGGTAAATCTGCGTGCGGGATTCTATCTCTTCGATTTTCAGTTGAATTGATTTCAAGAACCTTTTTCAATGGAACACGCGCTTTCACCAATGGCTTTGGCAAAAGAATATGAAGCCAAACGCCGCGCTATCAATAACGCTCTTTCCAAACTCTTTCGCCATGAGCCTGACGAACTTTACGCACCGGCTCGATACATTCTCGAAGGCAAAGGCAAACGCTTTCGTCCGATGTTGGTGCTGTTCGGCGCAGAATCGATTTCAGGCAATTCAAAAAACGCAATGCCACTTGCGCTCGCCGTTGAAGTCTTGCACAACTTCACGCTCATTCACGATGATATTATGGACAAAGCCGAACTCCGACACGGCAGAGCCACCGTGCATAAAAAGTGGGACATCGATACTGCCATTCTCGCAGGCGACATGATGCACGCCGTTGCCTTTCAACTCGCACTTCAAACGAAATCCAACCATCTTCAAAAAATTCTTTCGCTCTTCACCGAAAGCGTCATTCGCGTCTGCGATGGTCAAGCCTACGACAAAGCCTTTGAACATCGCCAAGATGTGACGCTCAACGACTACTTGATGATGATTTCGTTCAAAACGGGACGCTTGATTTCGGCATCGCTTGAACTCGGCGGACTTGCCGCCAATGCCACCTCTTCGCAAGCCAAATTGCTTCGCCAAATCGGCGAGCATATCGGACGCGCGTTCCAAATTCAAGATGATTTGCTCGACATCATGGCGGGCGAAAAATCCGGCAAAACTATCGGTGGCGATGTGATTGAAGGCAAAAAAACCTTTCTCTTGCTCAAAGCCCTTGAACGCACGAAAGGCAAAGACCACGCACTTCTCAAATCCATCATCAAAAACAAAGGCATTGATAAATCACGTGTTTTGGAAGTCAAATCGATTTATGAACAGTGCGGGGTGATTGAAGAAACAGAAAAAGTAATTCAGCAAAATTTTGAGCAAGCGAAATCCTTAGCGTTGAAATTGCCGAATCCCAAAGGGCGTGAGCGGCTGATTGCGTTTGCCGAACTCGTGATGCGGCGCGACTTTTAATCTCAACTGTGATGCAAGACCTTCTGCTTTGGGGCGGTGTCTTTGTGCTAAGCCTGACAATACTTGTGGTTGCCTCACGCTTTTTTACCGAAGCGGCGGAAGTGATTGGGCTTTCGCTGGGTATGTCGCCGTTTGCAGTTGGCGTTTTGATTGTTGCCACAGGCACATCGCTTCCTGAACTGATTTCGGCGGTCTTTGCGGTTCAAAAAGGCTCTTCGGAAATTGTTGCGGGAAACATTTTAGGCGCGGGCATTTCAAACCTCTTGTTCGTTTTGGGAATTGCGTCGCTTCTCTCCAAACAAAATATCTGCTTAAACAGTCAGAACATCACGATTGACCTCAACTACCTCATCGGCTCGGCGACCTTGCTCCTTCTCACGATGCGCGATGGAAAGATGGATATGGTCGAAGGCATTTTGGAGCTAATTGCATATAGTGCGTTTCTTCTTTACATCTTTCGTGAAGGCAATCAAAGTGAAGATTTGGTTATCAATGAGGGCGTGAAAACTCAAAGTCAGTCAGGAAAACTGCGCCTGAAAGAGATTGCCGTGCTGATAGTCAGCGGCGTGTTCATTTATTTGGGCGCGAACTATACGATTGATGCGTTGGAACATCTTGCCGAAGGTTTTGGCGTGAGCAAAGCCGTGATTTCAATTACGGTGCTATCGCTTGGCACAACGCTTCCCGAAGCGGTGGTGAGCGCAACAGCGGCACTCAAAGGCAAAGGTGAAATTGCGGTTGGCAACATTTTAGGCTCATGCATTTTCAATGTGCTTGCCGTGTCGGGCGTTGCGACATTTTTTGGAAGCGTTTTCGTGCCTGATGAAATTTTACAGTTCCCGCTTCTTGCATATTTGGGAGCGTCCGCGCTTTTTTATTTGCTGGCGCGTGATAAGAACATTTCGCGTTGGGAAGGAATGTTATTTCTGATTCTTTATGTGCTGTTTATTGTGCAAGTTGTTGGGCGTTCAGGCATCTAATCGCTACTTGGTAGGCTTGCTTTTTGGTTACATCTAAAAGCCTCGAGTCAGCATTATTGCTCATTGAAAAGGTGTCGGCGTATAAAACTTTGTGAACCCTTTTTCAGTCAAACCTTCCTTGAGTTTCAAATCTCCCGTCCATAAAACGCCGTCTAACTCCAATGTTACGGCAACAAAAATCGCATCTTTCTCATCTATGTCCTTACACAGCGAAATCGATTTTTCAAGAGACTCCACAGAGAGAAATGCTTCGTCAAAGATGTTTACTTTCTTCAATATCTTGTAGTAGACTTTCCAACAGTTCTTCTTCCAAAAACTCTGTGTATTTGAGAATTTTTTCCTTGTGTCTGAAAAGTTCAATGATGGAGAACTTACAAACGTGTAAGGTCGCTTCGGTTTGAGAAAAGATGTTCTGACGAGTGATAGAACTTTCTTTGAGCAAACAGGAAAAGAGTGTATTGGTATCAAGAACGATGTGTTTCAATTTTCTTAATGAAGCGTTGCTTGTTTTTTTGCCACCACTCTTGTTGAATTTGCTCAACTATTTCTTGAAGTTGTGCCTCTGTAAGACGGCTCTTTTGGGCGATTTCCTCAACTTTCAAGTATCCGATGAACTCTTGAACAAATGTTTCGGTGAGCATTTGTTTCGGCAAGCGAATGACGACCTCTTTGTTTTCAAATGTGATACTGACCATGTGTAAAGTGGTTTTGTGTTCAACGGAAAATACTGATTGTTATGTATATCGTAGTTCTATTTACTTACAGAGGCACTTCTTCGGAAATCTCAATCCGCAAGTGTTGATAAGTCGCCGGCGTCTTGTCCTAACGCTTCGGCTTTGAGCAAGCGGCGGACGATTTTTCCGCTTCGAGTTTTCGGCAAAGTTGTGCGGAACTCGATGTCGCTTGGTGTGGCAATCGGACCGAGTTCGCGCCGCACATGGTCGCGCAAGACGCTCTTCAAGGTGTCGGTTGGCTCGTGTCCGGCTTTCAAGACCACGAAGGCTTTAATGCGCTCGCCTTTGAGTTCATCGGGTAATCCGACAACAGCGGCTTCGGCAACGGCACTATGCGTGATGAACGCGCTCTCAACTTCCGCCGTGCCAATGCGATGCCCTGCGACATTCATTACATCATCGGCTCTGCCCAGAACGCAGATATATCCCTCTTCATCATAAAAAGCGACATCGCCCGAAGTATAACAGCCTTCAAAATCTTCCCAGTATTTTTTGTAGCGTTCATCATCGCCCCAAACGGTGCGCATCATGTAGGGCAATGGTCGGCGAAGAATGAGCAATCCGCCTTGATTCGGCGCGACAGGTTTGCCATCGGGCGTAACGACATCAGCAATCACAGTTGGCATCGGCTTTCCTGCCTTGCCTAATTTGGCTTTGAACGCGGGCAGTGTGCCGATAACGGGCGAGGCGATTTCAGTTTGCCACCAATTATCGACCACGAATCCGCGCTCGCCCAAGATGGTTTCTTGCGCCCACTGATGCGCTTCGGGGTTGAGCGGCTCGCCGGCACACGCAATCAAGCGAAGCGAACTCGTGTCGTATTTCTTCACATGCTCTGCGCCGTATTTCATAAAGAGCCGAATCGCCGTTGGTGCCGTGAACATCAGATTCACGCCATGCCGCTCGACTGTTTGCCAAACAATTCCGGGGTGTGGGAAGTCGACGGCACCTTCACGTGCCAGCACCGTTGCACCGTTGAGAAGCGGACCGTAGACGATGTAACTATGCCCAACAATCCAACCAATGTCGGAAGTCGACCAAAAGATGTCGGTTTCTTTGATGTCGTAAAACGCTCGCGAGAGATAGTATGTGCCGACCATATAGCCGCCGTGAACATGCACCACACCTTTCGGCTTGCCTGTTGTGCCGCTCGTGTAGAGAATGAAGAGCGGATGCTCGGCATCGACAATTTCAGGCTCGCACCACTGCGGCTCGTGTTCGATAAATTCGAAGTAATCCACTTCGCGCGTTGAGGTGAGTTCTTGCCTTGGCTCTTGTCGGCGAAGCACCACAATTTTTTCTACATACTCAATATCTCGGACGGCTTCATCGACAATGCTTTTGAGATTAACGGTCTTGCCTGCGCGATAGGTTACATCGGCACAAAAGACGACTTTGGCTTTGCAATCTTCAATGCGAGTTCGGAGCGCACTCACGCCCATGCCTGCATACACAACCGAATGAATCGCGCCAATGCGTGCGCACGCCAGCATCGTGTAAATGCCTTCTACGGTGAGCGGCATGTAGATAATTACACGGTCGCCTTTTTTAACGCCCGCACCTTTCAAAGCGTTAGCGACTTGACAGACGCGGCGGAGCAAGCGGTCGTATGTTACCACGACTTCCTTTCCGCTTTCCGTTGTCCAAATCAGCGCGACCTTATTGCGCCGATGGCTTTCAACATTTCTATCGAGCGCGTTGACTGTAATGTTTGTTTTTCCGCCCAAAAACCACTCGTGATGCGGCGGCTCAAACTTTAAGACCGTGTGCCACTTTTCTTGCCACCAAAGTTCATTGGCAATCGTTTCCCAAAATTTTTCAGGTGCAGAAATGCTATAGCGGTAGAGTGCGTCGTAGTCTTGAATGAGTGCGTTTTTGCGAAGCGATTCAGGCGGCGTGATAGTGCGTTTTTCGGCAGTGAGCGTTTCGATGGACGACATGGTTGGAACTCCTCATTGTTTGGTTGGAAGAAAACGTTAATCAGAAAGAAAGTTATGAACTTTTGCAGAGAGTTTCAAGATTGTGTTGACAAATGAGTGCGCTTGATGTTGCGGTTTTGTTTTGCCTCTCGTTTGTCTTGTTAACACGACCAAGATGTGTGCGTAAAAAGCCGATTTCGCTGTAACTTACGATTCAATTTTTTATTGTTCTGAAATGAACCTTGTCTTTATGGGAACGCCAGAGTTTGCCGTTCCCTCGCTCAAAAAAATCGTCGAAGCAGGCTTTGGGATTTCGCTTGTTGTAACAAGCCCCGACAAGCCACGCCACAGTGCTAATGACCCGCCTGAACCAACGCCTATCAAGAAAACCGCACAAGCACTTGGACTTGGTGTCTTGGAAGTGGAAGACTTGAAGTCGCCTGATTTTGAGCGTGCAATTCGTGAGACAAACCCTGACGTGATAGTCGTTGTAGCGTTTAGAATTCTTCCAAAAGAAATTTTTACGCTTGCCACAAAAGGCGCATTTAACCTTCACGCTTCACTCTTGCCAAAGTATCGCGGTGCGGCACCCATCAACTGGGCAATCATCAACGGCGAAACAGAAACCGGCGTCAGCACTTTTTTCTTGCAAGAAAAAGTCGACACAGGTAACATCATTTTGCAAAAGTCGTTGCCGATTGAGCCGAATGAAGTCGCTACCGAACTTGCCACACGGCTTTCCGAACTTGGCGCAGAAGCCGTCGTTGAAACGCTCCGCCTGATTGAGCAAGGGAATTTCTCGTTAATCCAACAAGATAACTCACTTGCAACCAAAGCCCCGAAGCTCACCAAAGAGAACACACGCATTGATTGGTCAAAATCTGCAAAGGAAGTCTTTAATTTCATTCGAGGGCTTTCGGAACGACCGACGGCATGGACAACCTTGAACGGCAAACAAGTCAAAATCTATCGTGCCGCTCTTTTTTCCGAAACCGAAACAGGCGAAGTTGGCAAGTGGATTCTGGGCGATGAAACGCTCTATGTGCAATGCCAATCAGGCATAGTTGAACTTCTCTCGCTCCAACAAGAAGGCAAAAAGCGTATGCGCACGAGCGACTTTTTAAGAGGCTATCGCCCAACAGGCTCAGAAAAATTTGTGTGATAAACCAATGCCGATAGAATTTGTAGATTTTGACAGTTGTTACAGAAAGCACAACTTGAATGGATTTACACGGCACACCATACCATGAAGAAAACTTATTTTTTCAGCGACGTCCACTTCGGCTTGCAAGAGCGGCATATTGAGGAAGCGAAAACCGACCTGATGCTCAATTTGCTTGATGAAGTCAAGCGTGAGGGCAAACGGCTCTACATGGTTGGCGATATTTTGGATTATTGGATGGAATACAAGCAGGTTGTTCCCAAAGGGCAGTATCGATTTTTCGCCGCGCTCTACGACCTTGTGCGTGCAGGCGTTGAAGTGCATTACCTTGCAGGCAATCACGATTTTTATCTCGGCAACTACTTTGACGAAGAACTCGGCGTGAAAACGCATTACGGCGCACTTCGGCACGAAATCGATGGCAAACGCTTTTACATCATTCACGGCGATGGCGTTGGCAAGGGCGATACAGGCTACAAAATTTTCCGCTCGCTCGTGCGCAACAACTTCAACCTTGCATGGTATCGATGGCTTCACCCGGATTTTGGCGTTGGCATGATGGATTACCTTTCTAAACTCTCACGCAAACACACCTACACTGAAAAAGATTACGGCGAAAAAGAACGCCTCATCGTGTTTGCTAACGAAGAACTTCAACGCAACCCGTTTGACTATTTCGTCTGCGGACACAGGCACGTTGTCAAACTGCACCGACTTCGCAACGGCACAAGTTTTTATGTGAATTGCGGCACATGGATTGGCGGCACGCCAACTTACGCCGTCTTTGACGGAGCGGAAATGAAACTCATCAAAGCCAAAACGCGCGAAGTTCTTTATTCAGAATTACCTGAACCCATCACGGCATAACCAAATGATGCTTGAATCAATCAATCCGACAACCGAAGAATTGATTGCCTCTTATCAAGAACATTCATCTTCGGAAATTGAATCGGCGTTGAAGCAATCGCACAAAATTTTTGAGCATTGGCGTGGCATATCGTTTCAGGCACGCGGTGCGTGTTTCAAAAAACTGGCTGAAAAAATGCGCGAAGGCAAAACGCGATTAGCAGAATTGATGGCATTGGAAATGGGAAAGCCCATCACGCAAGGCGTTGCAGAAATTGAAAAATGTGCAACTACATGCGACTACTTCGCCGAAAATGCCGAAGCGTTTTTAGCCGATGAAGTTGTGCCAACCGAAGCCGTTAAGAGCAAAGTCATTTTCCGACCACTCGGCGTGATTTTAGCGATTATGCCTTGGAACTTTCCGTTCTGGCAAGTGATTCGCTTTGCCGCACCGACGCTGATGGCGGGCAACACGGCACTCGTTAAACACGCGCCAAATGTAACAGGGTGCGCGCACGCCTTAGACAAACTCTTTCGCGAAGCAGGCTTTCCTGAATCTGTGATTCACTTTCTTGATATTGCGCCCGACCATGTGCCTGAACGCATTTCAAAACTCATTGAACACCCGCTTGTGCATGCCGTTACGCTGACAGGAAGCACTCGCGCAGGAAAGTTCGTTGCCACAAAAGCCGGCGAAGCCTTGAAAAAATGCGTGCTTGAACTCGGCGGTAGCGACCCCTATCTCGTGCTTGATGATGCTGATGTTGACCTTGCAGCAGAAATTTGCGTTACTTCACGCTTGCAGAACTCGGGGCAAAGTTGCATTGCGGCAAAGCGATTTATCGTCGCCAAAAAAATTCGCGAAGCCTTCGAAGCAAAGGTTGTTGAAAAAATGACTGCCAAAAAAATTGGCTCGCCGTTGGAAGAGACAACCGAAGTCGGACCGCTTGCACGAAAAGATTTATTGAAGAACCTACATCGCCAAGTGATGCAAAGTGTTCAGGCGGGAGCAACCCTCCTGTGTGGAGGCAAACTTTATGAAGGCAAAGGCTACTTTTATCCGCCAACCGTGCTCACAGGCGTAACACAAGGCATGGCAGCGTTTGATGAAGAAACTTTCGGACCTGTGGCGGCAATCATCATCGTCAAAGATGATGATGAAGCCATTGAACTTGCTAACGCCACGAATTACGGATTAGGCTCTGCCATTTTTACAAGCGATGTGTGGCGTGCCGATAGTGCCATCACGCGATTGGAGTTTGGAAATTGCTTTGTCAATGCAATGGTCAAAAGCGACGCGCGGTTGCCCTTTGGCGGCATCAAAGAATCAGGGTTCGGACGCGAACTCGGTCGCTACGGCATTAGGGAGTTTGTCAATGTGAAAACCGTTTGGCTCGATAAAGCGTGATGAATCTATGCCGATGGCTTTTCTTTTTGTCGGAACTTACGGCGATATTTCTTTCTGACTTCTTCTAACCATTTCCAAAATTCAGTCGGATTAGAAACATACAATTTGCTCAATGCTTCGCGTCTTTTCCTTTGAAAGGCTACTGCCTTAAACTCTTTCTCTTGTTTTTTCATATTTCTACGATTTCCATTGGACTGCGGATTTCTATCATGGTGTAGCCATGCTTCAAATTTACAGAATTGTATTGTCTGATTCGGTTGAGATTCACAATATGCTTAAAGTTCCAACTTACTAAGACATCTACTTTGTGGATTGTCGCAATCGCAATGTGCAGAGCGTCTGAACAAAATTTTCGTGTTACAATTTTTTCTTTCACATACTTTTCGGCAAGGTCTTTGTCAAGTTCTCCCGCAGTTACAAATTCCGAATTTTCAGAAATGATTTTGTCTGCTAATTCACGCACTTGCTTTGGTGCTTCTTCAAGTTCAGCAAGAGTCATATCTGAAACAACCGCTATGTATTGACCTTCAAAAATCTGTTCAACAAGTTTTTTTGTCCAAAGTTGAAACTCTGTTCCAAAGAAACCGCCAAAGATGGAAGTGTCAATGTAAAGTCTCATGGATTTTTGAATTGCAATTTCCATCGGCGATTCACTCTACTTCCACGACGGTTACGCCTGTGCCGCCTTCGTCCCAATTTCCTAATCGAAACTGCTTAACGCGCTTATCGGTTTTGAGGTAGTCCGTAATGCGTTTGCGGAGTGCGCCGGTGCCTTTGCCGTGAATGATGTCGAATCTGTGCAAACCGTTGGCAATCGATTCATCAATAAACTTCTCGACGCGCAAAATGGCTTCATCGCCCATCAAGCCTCGTAAATCCAAGCGTGTCGGGACGTCTTTAATCTCTGTAAGTGAACTTGAAGTCACTTGAACGGTTTGCTTTCGCTCTATGTCGCGTGCTTCCTTGTTTGAGATTTTTTCAAGATTTCGGAGTGAAGTTTTCATGCGGAAGTTGCCGAAAGAGACCATCACATCATCGCCTTTGATGTCAAGTACCTCGCCTGTGGCGTGCGTATCGAGCAATTTGACTTTGTCGCCAACAGCAATTTCAAACGATTCAAGTTCCTTTGATTTTTCCGTGCTGATTTTGGTTTCTTCGTTAGCAAGGTCGCGACGCATTTTTTCAACTTCTTTGCGTGCCGACTTAATTTTTTCTGAATCGCCTGCGCTGTCTTTAATTTCTTTGATGACTTTTTCAATGAGTTCGCTGGATTGCGCCAAGAGCCGCTTTGATTCTTGAAGCGATTGGCGACGGAGTTCACGCTTTTCGTTCTCGAGGTCGCGTAGTTTTTGTTCGTATTGTTCTTTCAGGCGTTCTGTCGATTCGCGCTCACTTTGCAATTTCTTTCGCTCTTGGTAGGTGCGTTGGAGTTCGGCGTTCATTTTTGCAATAAGCTCCTCGAGTGCGTGTTTGGATTTGCCCAAAAACTTTTTCGCATTTTCCAAAATGTGTTGTGCAAAGCCCATGCGCCTTGCCATTTCCAGCGCAAACGAACTGCCGGGAAGTCCGATTTGAAAGTGATACGTCGGTTGTAATTCTTTCGCATCAAATTGCATCGAGCCATTCACAACGCCCGCACGCTGATAGGCGTAGGCTTTGAGCGAGCCTTGATGTGTCGTAACCATCGTGATTGCTTTGCGCGTGAGCAGACTTTCAAGAACGGCAGTTGCAATCGCCGCGCCTTCTTCGGGGTCGGTGCCAGAGCAGATTTCATCAATCAAGACGAGGCTTTCGCTTGTGGCATTGTCTAAAATCGCTTTGAGATTTTTCAGGTGCGAACTGAATGTGGAAAGGTCGTTTTCAATCGATTGCTCATCACCAATTTCAACGAAAATGTTATCGAAGAGCGTGAGCGTTGAGCCTTCACTACACGGAAGCAAGTAGCCATATTGAAGCATTAGGGAAAGCAAGCCAACGGTTTTCAGCGCGACGGATTTCCCGCCTGCGTTTGGTCCTGTAATCACCAACACATGATTTTCATAGCCCAATTCAAGCGAGAGCGGCACAACAGGTTTCCCCGCCTTGCGATGCGTGAGTAGCAAATAAGGGTGAAAAGCGTTTTCTAATTTGAGCTTCTTTTCAAGCGAAACAGTTGGACGAATCGCATTGAGTTCGATTGCGAATTTTGCCTTCGCATAAATGGCATCGAACTGGGTGAGAATTTCTTGATTGGAGAGAAGATTATCTAACTCTTTTCGCAAGGCACGAGCTAACTCGCGCAAGATGCGTTCAATCTCGCGCACTTCTTGAATTTCTAAATCGCGAATTTCATTCGAGAGCGAAAGCGTTTCGGCAGGCTCAATGAAAACGGTTTGTCCCGATTGCGAAAAATCGTGAATGAAGCCCGGCACTTGATATTTGTAAGCCACATGGAAGCCCAACACCAACCGCCCGTTGCGAATCGTGATGCCTTCGTCCATCAGCATATTTTCGCTGGCGTAGCGGCGTTGGAGCGATTCAAATTTGCGCCGCAAGGCTTCGCGCTTTTTCTGTAACTCACTTCGAATGAATTGAAGCGCATCGGAAGCCGTTGAACGCACTTCGCCAAACTCATCAATCTTCTGCGCAATTTCATATTGAAGCGATTTTTCCATCCACAAGTTTTCCGTCAGCGCGTTGAGCGTCGGGAAAGTCTCTTTGCGATTGAAGATGAATTTTTTGAGTTGCGATGCCGTGCGAAGCGACGCGCCCACTTTGAGCAATTCAGAGGGTTGAAGGAAATTTTCTTCAATCGCAAGTTTCTTCAAGATGTCGCGTGTGTCGTGCAAGGTTGCGATGGGCAATTCTTCGCCTGATTCCATGAGGAGTTTGAGATCGCGCACCCGTTCCAATTCAGTTTCAAGTGCAGGTAAGGTGAGGAACGGTTCGGATTCTAAAAGCCGCGCACGCCCCATCTCGGAAAGACACAGTTTGCTGACGTGCGAAAGGATTTTATCGAAC
>Ga0308409_1000721_pt1 | contig 17151 bp, 18 predicted proteins | sample HotsprSampleMSe4_FD_203469 | JGI IMG/M metagenome (GOLD analysis project Ga0308409, IMG submission 203469) | Hot spring phototrophic mat microbial communities from Mushroom Spring, Yellowstone National Park, Wyoming, United States - 20060912_MSe4 ... | reverse complement strand
TTCTTCGCTCGCAAATGGTGTAAGAAAAACATCAATTTTCATTCTTTTGTGGTAAAAAGTTCTACGGCTGTTGGGACACTGTTTGTGGTTAATGTGTTTGCTTTTTCAAGAACGGCGGCTTTACAATGTCTGCTTCGCAAAGTTCGCCGCGAATTTTGATGTAAATGGTTTCACCAACAGTTGCATTTTTTGTTTGCACAAATCCTGTGCCGATTGGTTTTTCCAGCGAGGGCGAGAGCGTGCCACTACAAACCGTACCAATCATTTCGCCATTGGCGTTACAAATATCAAATCCTTGTCGCGCAATCGCTTTGCCTTTCATCACAAAGCCGATAAGTTTCTTTTGTGGATTTTCTTTTGCCTTCACGCACGCCGCCTTGCCGTTGAAATCGCCTTTTGAAAACTTCACAATCCAGCCTAACCCTGCCTCAATCGGATTCGTGGTTTCAGTGAGTTCGTGTCCATACAGCGCGTAGCCCATTTCCAAGCGAAGCGTATCGCGTGCGCCAAGTCCAATCGGCTTGATGTTGAAGGGTTTGCCTGCTTCAAAAATTGCATGCCAAACATGTTCGGCATATTGATTTTCAAAGCATAATTCAAAGCCTGCTTCGCCTGTGTAGCCTGTGCGCGAAATCATCATCTCTACATCTGCTAACTTGCCATGTGTAAAGTGATAGTAGCGAATGTCGGCAAGGTTCGTTTGCGTTAGCGGTTGAAGCGTCGCTTCGGCGTTTTTGCCTTGAACAGCCAGAAGCGAGAGTTCATCAGACCGATTGATGATGTCAACCCCATCAATTCTATTTCGGTCAAGCCATTGAAGGTCTTTGTCAATGTTGCTGGCGTTGATAACGAGAAGGTAGTGCGTTGGCGAAATTCGGCTGACAATTAAATCATCGACCGTGCCGCCATCAGGATACTGCTCGTCCCCCTCGTAGAGCATTGTGCTGTATTGCGATTTTCCATCAATCAGTTGCGAAACATCATTTGTTGTTACTTTCTGCAAAAAGGCTTCGGCATTTTTGCCCTTAATTTCCACTTCGCCCATGTGCGAGACATCAAACACTCCAACTGACTCGCGCACGGCTTTGTGTTCCGCAATAATGCCCTCATATTGAACAGGCATTTCATAGCCACCAAATCCAATCAGTTTCGCGCCTTTGGCTTGGTGAAGGTGATAAAATGGTGTGCGTTTCACGGAGTTTTACGCTTGATTCAGAAGTAATTGGTTCTTTCTCGCAAGGTTTGGTTTTTCAACGAACCAACGGTATGAATGGGAATTCCTTTTTGTTCATCGGTTTTTCAAACAGTTGGGAAAATACAAAAAACTGAAAAAACATCGTAGATGGGTTGAGATTACAATAATGATTTTCACGATGCGGCGTTGCTTGCGTTGGAGCGCGTGAAGCAAGTATATTTAGACAAGCTGCCTAAATCGGATTTATCCATCTGCATTGCTATATCGTGGATTGACTTCAAATCTGGTTTATGACATTTCATCACAAAAACGATTCAATGACCTACTCCGAAATCACTTACGAAGTAAGCCATCGCATTGCAACCTTGACGCTCAACCGTCCCGACAAGCGCAATGCGCTCACCCCGACACTCATCGCAGAACTGACGCATGCACTCGAACAAGCCGAACAAGATGCTTCGGTCAAACTCATCATTCTGCAAGGTGCAGGCAAAGCCTTCTGCGCAGGATTGGATTTAGAGATGCTTGGAAAATTGGCACAAAACAGCACAATGGAAAATCTTTATGATTCGGAAGCGATTGCGCGACTGTTCAAAAAAATTTACGCCAATAAAAAACTCACGATTGCCAAAGTTCACGGAGTTGCAGTTGCAGGTGGGTGCGGCATTGCGACGAGTGCCGATATTGTGATTGCCGATTCCGAACACGCTCGCTTCGGCTACACAGAAACGCGCATTGGCTTTGTTCCCGCCATCGTTGCCGTGCTGATTCTTCGCAAAACACGACACGCGGGCGTGCGCGAACTCTTGCTCCGCGCCAACCTCATCTCCGCCGATGAAGCCTTGCGACTTGGGCTTATCAATTACAGCGTTCCATCAAACGACTTGAACCAATTTACTCGCGAGTTAGCCGAAGAACTCTTAAACAATGTCAGCGCAACTTCCGTCGAACTCACAAAAAAGTTGCTTTCTGCCGTTGAAACGATGAGCCTTGATGATGCGATAGAATTTGCAATTTCACTCAACGCGCTGTCACGCACGACTGACGATTTGAAAAAAGGGATTCGCGCATTTCTAAACAAGGAGAAACCACAATGGTAAAAACGACGCTCGTTGGATTTTTTTTGATTTTAACGGCTGAACTTTCTGCACAGCCTTTCACGAAAGAAATTGTGCAAGCGGCAAACGAGGGCAATCGCCGTGCGTTGGAATCGCTCCGCCAATACGCTCTAAACGAAGAAGAGAAACTCATGGTCGATGCGCTGTTGCAACTTGATGGCGCAGTTGCGGCGAAGATGTATCAATCGCTCATTGCGAAAAATCCATCATCACCATTTGTTCGCCTTGCTGATTCACGCTTGCGCGAATACAACCTTGCCGTTGGAGGCGGCTATGCCTCTGCCTCACCCATTGTGCCACTGCCCGAACCAAAGCCGATTGAAACCAAACCGATTGAACCAAAGCCGATAGAACCGAAGCCGAGTGAATCAAAACCGATTGAAACGAAACCTGCTGAACTGCAACTTTCCGACATCTTGCCGAAACCTGTTCCGAACAAAGCGGCAAGTTCAGGCTTGATTCGGTTCACGATTCAGTTTGGCAGTTTTTCTTCACGCGCACAAGCGGAAACGTTGCAAAAACAGTTGCGTTCAAAAGTAGCGACGCGCATTGTTGAACTGATGGACGATTCAGGAAGAACAGCGTATAAAGTTCGCTCTGAATCGTTCTATGATTCAAAGTCAGATGCAACCAGCGCGGCGAAAAAATTAAACCTTGACTTTTACGTCGTTGCCGAATAAGCAACCCTGAATATGCGATATGAAAAACGAGACGGTCATTATTGGCACATCGCCAAAAATTCTTGAATCGATTGCGATTGCCGAGCAAGTCGCAAAGACCGATGTCAGCGTGCTTCTGACCGGCGAGAGCGGCACAGGCAAGGAAGTCTTTGCGCGATTCATTCACGAAAAAAGCTCGAGAGCCTCTGAAAAATTTATTCCAATCAACTGCGGCGCATTGCCACAAGGCGTTTTGGAATCGGAACTTTTCGGACACGAAAAAGGCTCATTCACTGGCGCGATTTCACAGCGTAAAGGCTACTTTGAAAGCGCAGACGGCGGCACGATTTTCCTCGATGAAATCGGCGAAATGCCCCTTGAAACCCAAGTGAAGTTGCTACGCGTGTTAGAGACAGGGGAATTTTTGCGCGTCGGCTCATCGGAAACGCATCACACTAATGTGCGCATTATCGCCGCCACCAATCGCCGTTTAGATGAAGAAGTCCAAAAGAAACGCTTTCGCGAAGACCTTTATTTTCGCCTGCGAACTGTCGAGCTCAAACTTCCGCCCTTGCGTGAACGCAAAGAAGATATTTTACTTCTTGCGGAAAAGTTCATTCGCGACTTTGAAAAAAAGCACCGCCTCAAATTTGTTGGCTTTACGTCTGATGCAACCGAACTTCTGCTTGATTACGAGTGGTATGGCAATGTGCGCGAGTTGCGCAATGTGATTGAATCGCTGATTGTGTTGGAGCGCGGCGAAAAAATCAACGCTGAAACCTTGATGAAATATCTGCAACCCTCGCCAAGCGAATTGCGCCCGACTGCATCGCTTGTGCCGCTTGCGCAACCCGTTCAAAAATCCGCAGAGCATCTCATTCAACAAGAACTCATCTATCGTGCCTTGCTTCAACTGCAAGCCGATGTCAGTGAAGTGAAATCGCTCTTGCTCAAACTTTCCGAGCGTCAAGAATCGCTTGAAAACAAGCAGAGTGCGCCGTTGCTATTGCCTGAACCGCCAAAGCCGCGCGAAGAAAGCCTGCGCGAGTTGCTTCAATCGTTTTACGACCGCCGCGCCGATGAAGAGAATCCCCCTTCGCTTCAAGAATTGGAACGATATGCGATTGAACAAACCTTGAAGCGCGTCGGCGGAAGTCGCCGCAAAGCCGCGAAACTGTTAGGCATTACCGAGCGCACGCTCTACCGAAAAATTCACGAATATGCTCTGAATAACTTAAACTCAAAGGAGTAAGCATCAATGCAAATCGTTACTGAACCCGTTGTTCAAACCGCCGACCGTTTTCACAAAGAGTTCCCATTTGACCGAAAAGAAATGCAAAGCCAAGTTCATCAACGCCTGTTTTCAGAGTTCACGGTTCAACTGATGCAACTCTTTGCAGATGAGCCAATGGTCAATGTAGGCGGCGACCAAGCCTTTTATTGGAACAGCGAAGACGACCGCGAAACCGTTTGCCCTGACGCATACATCATTCGTGGCATAGATAAATCCCCTCGCGACTCGTTCAAGTTGTGGGAAGAACGACAGAAATTTCCAACGCTCTCGATTCGCTTCGTGCTTGAAATTTGGAGCAAAGGCAATCCAATGTCGGAACGATTCAAAACGTATGATGCGTATCGATTTTTAGATGTCGCCGAGTATCTCGAAGTCGACTTAATCTTTAATGAGTTGTTCCTGCATCGGAAAACGAACAATCACTACATTACGATTGAGCCAAACGACAAAGGGCGTATTTTCAGCCTTGAACTTAACGCCGAACTCGCATTAGAAGATGGACTGTTACGGCTCTATCGCAACGGCGAGAAAATTCCAACCGCTTTTGAGGCTCAACAAAAGATTGCGGAAATGGAATCCTTGCTTGCCAAAGAACGCGCTGAAAAAGAGCGTCTGCAAAAAGAACTCGAACAACTTAAATCACAACAGCGATGATTTACCTTTTCATCTCCGATATGATTTTTCAAAGCCGCGTCGAGAACGAACTGCGCAACCTTGAACTCAAAGGCAAGTTTGTCAAGTCGGTTGATGAAGTGCAGGAACTCGGCAAGCAATCCTTTGCGATTTTTGATTTGAGCGAGCCTTCAAACTTAGAGAATCTCAAACGGTTCAGAGAAAAATTTTCACAAGTGAAAACGATCGCGTTCTTGCCGCACGTCAATGAAGACTTGAAACAAAAAGCCGTTGCACTTGGTTGTTCATCGATAATTCCGCGCTTCGAATTCACAAAGAATATGCGCGCGATTCTGCAAGGCAAATAACTTACAGCGCGACTCTGCACGGGTTATCTTTGAAATCATTTTTAATTCATTCAATCCAAATGTTTGAACTCTCAGAAATTTCTGCTCAATCCAAAACAAACTTCTACAAGTCGCTCACGTCGCAACTGTATCGCTTGCTTGAAGGCGAGCGCGATTTTCTTGCCAACACGGCGAATTTTTCTTCACTGCTCTTCAACACGATGCCCGATGTGAATTGGGTTGGCTTCTACTTCTACAAAGGGGGCGGATTGGTTTTAGGTCCGTTTCAAGGCAAACCTGCTTGCACGCGCATTGCGATTGGTAAAGGTGTTTGCGGCACTGCGGCGGAAAAAATGAAAACCGTCATCGTGAAAAATGTTCACGAATTTCCCGGACACATCGCTTGCGACAGCGCGTCAAATTCGGAAATCGTTGCGCCACTCATCAAGCAAGGCAAACTTATCGGCGTGTTGGATATCGATAGCCCGCAATTAGCCCGCTTCGATGAAGAAGATAAGGCAGGGCTTGAAAATTTAGTTGAGTTGCTTCTTTCATCAAGCGACGTTTGAGCGCATGTCGCTACGTGCCGAACACTTGACAAAATCTTACGGCAAAACCTCCGTCTTGCGCGACATTTCCTTTGTGTGCGGAAGTGGAGAATTTTTCTCGATTCTTGGCAAATCAGGAAGCGGCAAAACCACGCTCATTCGCATCATCGCAGGACTTGAAACGAGCGACACAGGCAAAATTTTTTTGAACGGACAAGACCTCACCGCACAGCCCGCACACAAGCGCAAAATTCCGATGGTGTTCCAAAACTACGCGCTCTTTCCGCACCTTTCTGTGCTTGAAAACGTTGCCTTTGGATTGCGCGAACAAAAAAAATCGGATACTGAAATTCGTGCTATCGTTTTAGAGACACTCAAACTGCTTGCGATTGACGACAAGATGTATCGCTTGCCATCGGAACTTTCAGGCGGAGAGCAACAGCGCGTTGCCATTGCGCGTGCCTTAGCCGTTGGCTCTCCCATCACGCTCTTTGATGAACCGCTCTCCAACCTTGATGCCGAACTGCGCCGCGCCATGCAAAAGGAACTCAAAGCGATTCAGCGCAAAACCGGGCGCACATTCATCTACATCACGCACGACCAAGAAGAAGCCCTCACGCTTTCTGATAAAGTGTTGATTTTGCACAACGGCACTGCGCTCGAGTGTGGCACGCCCGAAGAAATTTATCATCGCCCGAAAACGCTCTTCGGCGCACGCTTTATCGGCAATGCTAATGTTATTCGCGTTCAAACCCTCGATAAGCACCACCTCAAAACCGATACAGGCTTGGTGCTGATGCACCGCGAAAACTTGCAAGGGCGATATTTCAATGTTGTGATTCGTCCCGAACACCTTGAACCTGCAAGTGCGTTTGGCAAAAACACGTTCAGAGCCGAAGTCGTAGCGCGTTATTTCAAAGGTGCGTTTTTTGAATATCTGATTCGCCTTGAAGGCATTTTGCTCACGATGCTCTCGGCGCAGTCGCTTCCTGCCGAGCCGCTCATTTGTGTCAGCAAGTTTTTTATTTTCCCGCTTGAAGACTCCGACGCGCTATGAAAAAAATTTTTCTCATTGAAGATGATTTAGCGATTGCGATGGCACTTCAAGATGCGCTCAAAGCCGAGCATTACAGCGTCTTGCATTTCGCCGATGGCAAAAAGGGCTTTGATGCCGCCTCTACTCAATCGCCCGATTTGCTCTTGCTGGATTGGATGTTGCCAACCAAGAGCGGCGTAGACATTTGCAAAGACCTTCGCGCTCGCGGGTTCATTGCGCCTATCTTGATGCTTACCAGCAAATCCGAAGAAGCCGATAAAGTGTTGGGATTGGAACTTGGTGCTGATGATTACTTGACCAAGCCGTTTAGTTTGCGCGAACTTTTAGCGCGCATGAAAGCCTTGCTTCGCCGCGCCACTCCGAACGCTATGGCGCAAGTCGCCGATGAAATTACACGCGGACTTTTTTCGCTCAATCTCAAAACGCGCCAATCACGCTACAACCAAACCCCGTTAGACCTTCTCCCAAAAGAATTTGAAATGCTCCGATTTTTTTTGGAACACGACGGCGAAGCCATTTCGCGATACGATTTGCTCGATAAAGTGTGGGGCGTTTCAACCGAAGTAACCACGCGCACGATTGATGAGCATATCCGAAAACTCCGCAAAAAAATTGGCGACGATGCCGATAACCCAAAGCACATCTTCACCATTCACGGATTCGGCTATCGCTTTCAGAGCGGACACTTCTCGCCCGAAGTCTGAAAAATTCCAACCATGAAACTCACACAATCGCTTTTCCTACAAGGCTCGGCAGGCAAATTGGAATCGCTTTACAATCCGCAATCTTTGCCAAAGTTTTTGGCAGTCTGTTGCCACCCGCACCCGCTTTATGAAGGCACCATGCACAACAAGGTGATTGTCGGCGCGGCAAATACGCTGTGGGAGTTAGGCGGTGCCGTGCTTCGCTTCAACTTTCGTGGCGTGATGGAAAGCGAGGGCAAGTATGATAACGGAATCGGCGAAGAAGAAGATGTGAAAACCGCATGCGAATTTCTGCTTCGTGAATACGCGCACACCAACGCGCCACTTCTCGTTTGCGGATTTTCTTTCGGCGCGTGGGTTGGCTTGAAATACGGCTCAAAAGATGAGCGCGTGAAATATCTTGTTGGACTTGGCTTGCCACTTCGGCTCTTCGACGCGCCGTATCTCAAAACCCTTCACACACCAAAACTCATCATTTGGGGCGACCAAGACGAATACAATCCAATGGAAAAAATTTCAAGCGTGATTGAAGAAATTGCCGAACCGAAAACCATTGAAATCATTGACGATGCCGACCACTTCTTTACTGCAAAACTGCACGTCATGCGCGAGATATTGGGACAATGGGTGAGAAAAACGGTCTTGACCGAAACGTGCTGACACTTACTCCGACTTGCGCGAGAGATACTTTCGCCGAATCACTGAGCCTGAAATCATGCCCGAAATCCCACCAATCACAACGGCAGCAAACACAATTTGCAAGAGTTCAATCACCATACCTCCAACGAGAAAAAATCGAAAGAGACAGCCGAAAAGCCCTGCAAACGCGCCAATCTGAAAACATACACCGAGCGTTGGATAGACTTCATTCGCACGAACGTAGTGATACGCCGCAACGCCGCCCGCCAGCATTAAGCCAACACCGCCAAGCGCATTCACAAGCTTCAAAATCGGCACTATGCTGATAACATTGTTGATAATCGCACCATACATCACGGAACGCCAATAACTTGGTGCTTTCCCTGCTTCACTCATTTTTTCAGTCCTAATTTTTCATCTAAAAAATCATCAATCGAATACACGCCCGTTCTGCCTTGAATCCACTTTGCCGCTTCAAGCGCGCCTTTGGCAAAGCCGTATCGGCTCTTGGCGTTGTGTGTGAAGGTAATCTCATCAAATTCGGAATCAATATGAACGCTGTGCGTGCCGTAGACTTTGCCCAATCGCATGGAGGAAATTTGCAATTCATTTTCTAACGGCTTTTGATGTGTGTCGGTTTGAATCACGGTTTTGCGCGGAACATTCGCCAAAATTTCGTTAGCAATCGTGAGTGCCGTGCCGCTGGGAGAATCTAATTTTGCGGTGTGATGAATTTCAGAGATAGCGATGTCGAAGTCAGGAAACGGCGCGTAAAGTCGTGCAACCGCACGCACCGCTCGAAAAAAAAGTTGAACGCCAAGTGAAAAATTCGAGGCGTAAATCATTGCACCATTGTAGGCATAGACGTGTTGTTTTACCCGTTCTAATTCTTTGTGCCAGCCCGTTGTGCCAACGACAATCGGCTTTCGTGCTTCTAACAGAGCGGGCAAGTTGTAGAGAAAGGCATCGTGCCGTGTGAAGTCAATAATCGCATCGACATCGTTGAACCGTTCAGGTGTTAAACTGTCGGTGGATTCAAGCCTGTGGGCGACATGGCACCCATGTGCTTCGGCAATCGCATCAATCGCTTTGCCCATTTTGCCGTAACCTAAAAGCGCAATGTTGAGCATTTGTTAAAATTCTTGTTGGATTAAAACGGAATGTTCACTTGAAGAAAAGTTACCGTTGGGCTGTTTGATATTGGTGGCGAAACTGTTAGCACATCGCTTGTGTCAAAGTCAAACAGATGTGCATCAATATAGGCATCGAGAATTGAAAGCGCATAGACAAGCACGAGATAGATAGCGAACTCATCGCGCTGTCCGCGATAAAAATCACGCAAGCGTCGGTTGAACTCGGCATTCGGCGGAATAGGCGTTTGCCTTGTGTCATTTCGGTAGCGGTTGCGATAGGTTACATAAAGGTTGTTTTGGCGAGAAAAATTATAGGCAAACCAGCCTCCGAGACCAAGAAAAATAGGGACTTTCCAATAGGCGCGATTGTAAAACTGCCCGAAGGTCGGAATCAATGCTGAATAGAGCGTTACTTGCGCAGGCGACAGCCGCTTTTGTTTGTAGACCGTTATTTTAACGCTTGATAACGGAACAGAAAGCGAATCTGTTTGCGCTACTGCTGGTGCGGATACCACAAGGGCAATGTATATGCAAAGCCACCACCTTCTCTTCATCACGCATTTAATTCTTGCTTTCAGACATTGAGTATCTCTTCAAGTCTCTTGAGTAGTTCTTCGATATTGTAAGGCTTTGAGAGAACGCCGTTTGCACCGCTTTCTAAAAGTTTCTGCACAAGTTCATCTTGTGCAAAGCCAGTGGCAATCAGAATTGGCACCGTAGAAAATAGCGTTCGGATTTCCGCAAAGGCTTTTGCGCCATTCATTTTTGGCATGTTCATATCGAGCACAACCGCATCAATGCGTATTCCTTTCACATCTAAATGTTTGAGCGTCTCAATCGCTTCATGTCCGTTTGATGCTTCATACACGCCGTAGCCTGCTTCAATGAGTTGTTCAATAAGCAGTTCTCGCAACATTTCTTCGTCATCAACAATCAACAGTTTTTTATTTGCTACCATATTCTTTTGATTTTTTTCTATCACGACATTTTCGCTTTGAGACGACTGCGTTTGTGCGACTGTTGGCAAATATAGATGAACGGTTGTTCCTTTACCGACTTCTGAGTCGACATACACTTTTCCGTGATGATTTTTCACAATCCCGTAAACCATTGCCAGTCCTAATCCTGTGCCTTTGCCGACTTCCTTCGTTGTGAAAAATGGTTCAAAAATTCTGTTTTGAATTTCCTTTGGAATGCCAATGCCTGAATCTGAAATTGTGAGGTGCAAATACGATTGGCTCGATGCAAAGTGATGTTGTTCGGGCGGTTCAACTTTAAGCGAAAAGGTCAGCGTTCCGAATTGCTTCTCGTCGAGCGTTGGAGCGATAGCGTCAATGGCATTGACGGCAAGGTTCAAAATGACTTGCTCGAGTTGGGTTTTATCTCCCAAAACTTTTTGAATGCTTCCAATCATCTCCACTCGCATTTGAATGCGCTTATCAATCGTGTGTTCTAAAATTTCAATCACGTTTTTTACCGATTGATGAAGGTCGACGGGTGCGACTTCAAACTTTCCTTTGCGTGCGAAGCCTAAGAGTTGTTTAGTCAGTGTTGCGCCGCGTTCTGCCGCAGTTTTAATGCGCGAAGCATATCGCACGAGTTTTTCATCGGTTGTTTTTTCAAGAATGAGATTGGCGTTGCCTAAAATTGCCGCCAAAATGTTATTAAAGTCGTGTGCAATACCGCCCGACAGCGTGCCAATAGCTTCCATTTTTTGAAGTTGTTGCAGTTGCTCATAAAGCTGTTGGCGTTCTTGTTCGTGTTTCTTTTGTTCGGTGATGTTGCGGTTGATTGCCACTGTTCCAATCACTTCGCCTTTGGCATCATGCATGAGCGACACACTTGATTGAACGATGATTTCCGTTCCATCTCTTTTTTGCTGAATGACCTCGCCTGACCATTCGCCCGTTCTTTGAAGTATTTCCAATGCCTGTTTATCGTTCAAACCGTCCAGATATTTCGTGGTAATGACCTGATGAATATCTTTTCCGACGACTTCATTTTCTTTCCAGCCATACATCGTTTCTGCCGCTTTGTTCCAACTCGTGATTTTGAAATCTCTATTGATAGAAATAATCGCTTCGGAGACGTTTTGGAGCAAGTTGGCTTGATAGCGCAGTTGGCGTTCGATGAGTTTACGGTCGGTGATGTCGGTAACAGTTGTAACCTTGAAGCGTTGTCCGTCCTCTAAAATCAAGCGTGCGGCAGTTACGGCGATGTCGCGAATCGAGCCGTTTTTGTGTTGGACTTGCCACTCGCCTGCGCTTGCGTCAGTGCCTTCGGCGATGTAGTCGTTGTGAAGTTGCTGGGCATACTCGCGCAGATAAGGCGGTAAAACAATGGTGAAGGGTTGCCCGATGAGTTCCTCGCGAGTGTAGCCGTAGGTTTTGCAATAGGCGTTGTTGACTTCCACAAATTTGCCTTCTGAATTCGTAACGCACATACCAATGTCAGCAGAGTTGTAGACGGCTTTTAGGAGCGCGTCAGCATCACTCTTTAACTTTAAGGCTTTCTTTTCCGTGCTTGTATCAGTGATGACGGCAACGCTTCCTAAAAAATTTTTTTCATCATCAAACATTGGCGACGCATTGATGCGCAAGTATTGAATGCCGCTGGCAGTGTGCCGCTCAATGTCATAGACCGATGCAATGCCTTGCTTGCGCCGCTCAAACTCTAACTGAATGAGTTGCCGCTGTATGTTATCATCAGGCGTTACCACCGTTTCAAACTTGTTCCCAATCACCTCCGATTCACTCATCTTCACCAGGTCATAAAAGGCTTGATTGGCAAACACAATCTCGCGCTCTGCATTGTTGATAACAACGGCTTGGCTCATGTTGGTGAGTGCGTTCCGCCAAACAACTTCCTGCAAAGTGGCAGATGATTTTTGTTTTGTTGGCGATAGATTCTCTTCTTTTGAGGGAGACGATGTAACCCTTTTTGATGTCATTGTTTTAATGGTTTAATCGGCTTGTTTTAGTGCTTGCTTTATGTCATAGAAAATGTTTATCCAAGCAGGTTAGTATAATGTTGAAGATGTGTTTTGTTGTTGTTCAAAAATAACAATTCTGTAACTTGTATCCACAAAAAAACCATGCGGCTATGTCGGAAATTAAGTTTCCTCTTGTTTATGAACTCAACACGCGGCTGTGGCTTCGCGAATTGTCGCAGAAACACGGAAAGCCCATCACACTTGCCTCTGTTCCTGAAACAGAATTTCAGAAGTGGAAGCAACACCGCTTTGACGCTATTTGGCTGATGGGCGTATGGAAGCCGAGCGAGAAAGGGCGAGAAATTGCGCTCACGCACGAAGGGCTATGGCAAGAGTATTCACGAGCATTGCCGAATTGGAAGAAAGATGATGTTGTCTGTTCGCCGTATTGCATTGCAGAGTATTCGGTTTCGGAAGCACTTGGTGGCGAGAGCGCGCTTCAAAAATTTCGTGAGCGATTGCGTTCAAACGGCATGAAACTGATTTTAGATTTTGTGCCGAACCACGTTGCGCTTGACCACGCATGGCTTTCCTTGCACCCTGATTATTTCATTTCTGCACCGAAATCGCTTGCACTTCAAAGTCAAGATTTTTATTCGCCCGATGGGGAACATTATTTCGCATGCGGTAAAGACCCCTACTTCCCTGCTTGGACTGACACGCTTCAACTCAATTATGCAAACCCGCACTTGCGCAAAGCCATGACACAACTCTTGCAATCACTCGCCAAACGGTGCGACGGCGTGCGATGCGATATGGCAATGCTCGAACTCAAATCCGTTTTTAATCAAACTTGGAAGTGGCTTGCAGGCGAAATGACCGAAGAATTTTGGAGCGATGCAATCGCTACAACCAAAGCCACTAACCCCGATTTTCTCTTCATTGCCGAAGCCTATTGGGATACCGAATGGACACTACAACAATTAGGCTTTGATTTCACTTACGATAAGAAACTTTATGACCGTCTGCACCGCCTTGATATTGCTGGCGTCAAAGGGCATTTATCGGCAAGTTGGGATTTTCAACGCAAGATGGTTTGCTTCACAGAAAATCACGATGAGCCACGCGCAGCATTGCAATTCGGCAAGAACACACGCGCTGCGATGTTACTCGTGCTTACAATGCCTGGTATGCGACTCTTGCATCAAGGGCAACTCGAAGGCTATACGCGCCGCATTCCTGTTCAACTGATTCGCCGCTTTGAAGAAGACGTGGACAATCGGATTTTCAGTTTTTATCAACGCCTTGCGCATGTGCTTCACAATCCTGCTATCACTTGCGGCGGTTTTGCTTCGCTGAAAATGCACGGCGACCCCGAAGTCATCGGCTTCACACGCTTCTATGGGTCAAACATTGCGCAAACTTTTACGCTTGTCAATCTCACTGATTCTCCCAAAGAAGTTCATTTTTCAACCGATGCTTTTAACGAAGCCGAAAGTTATGAACACATCGAGGTCATCACGACCGAGCCGAAACACAGCCCACAATTTGAGTTGTGGTCAGGCGGCATTTCAGTTAGACTGCGTGCCCACGAAGGACTTTTATTCATTGCAAAAGGGTAATTCTTCAACAGCGGAACACGTTGTGGATAGACTTCAAATCTGAATTTGTTGCATTAAACCACGAAGTTCGCAAAGGTCAATCTGCGCAACATCCGTTCAATCCGTGTGTTCTATGTGCGATTCCTCTTTGCTCTACCTTGTGGCAAGCAAGGAAAACAGAATCATATCAATTCGCGAGTGAACTATGATTGTCCCAAATGCTTCGCTAAAAACTTTTCCATTCGCTCATAAAACTCAATTCGATTTTCTTCGTTGCGAAAGCCGTGTCCTTCATTTTCTTTAACGATGTAATCGACTTCAATACTGCGCGCACGCAAGGCTTCAACGATTTGATTGGATTCGTCAATTTTCACACGCGGGTCTTTTGCGCCTTGCGCCACAAGCAAAGGTGCTTTGATATTACCCACATGAAACACAGGCGAGCGTGCCATCAAGAGTTCCTTATCGGTTTCAGGATTTCCGACCATTTCATACATCATGTCAAGCATCGGTTTCCAATACGGCGGAATAGACTGCATGAAGGTGAAGAGATTAGAAACGCCGCAAAAGTCAACACCACAAGCGTAGAGGTCAGGCGTGAAAGTGAGCCCTGCCAAGACTGCATAGCCACCATAACTGCCACCATAAATCGCAATACGATGTTTATCGGCAATACCTTCGTTGATGAGCCAATGCACGCCGTCGGTGATGTCGTCTTGCATCTTGCCGCCCCATTCTTTGAACGAACGTTCCCAGAACGCTTTGCCGTATCCAGTTGAGCCTCTGAAATTCATCTGAAACACAGCGTAGCCGCGATTAGCAAGAAATTGCACATCTGGTCGAAAGCCCCAACTGTCGCGTGTCCACGGACCGCCGTGTGGGTTCACCACAACAGGTAAGTTTTTTGGCTCAACATTCTTGGGCAAAGTCAAATAGCCATGAATTGTTAAGCCATCACGCGACTTGTATTGAATCGGCTTCATCTCGCACAGGTCGTCAGGGTTGAGCCAATCGGCATGGTCAGCAAGTTTTTCAAGGTGATTGCGCGTGACATCGTAAAGATAACTTGACCCATGCGAGCGGTCGGAGCGCGTTTCAACAATCCACAGTGATTCATCTTTTGTCATCGAAGGAATTGTGAATTCTGTATTCGGCAACTGTGCCGATAAGCGTTCTATCGTGTGTTTGGTTTCATCATCTAAGCAGTGCCGTTCTGATTTCCACAGCGTGTAGCTCACAGCAGTCAAAACTTTGCGACGATGCGAATAAGAAATGCCACTGACATCGACTTCGGGGTGTTCAAACAAAACCTCTTCTTCTTGCTTGGTGTCAGGATTGAAGCGCACGAGTGCTAATTTATCGCGCCCAATGTTCGAGAGCGCAAAGAGGTGATGATTATCAAAGGTGAAACATTGCGGATCGAAGGTATCTCTAAACGAGGTGGAAACGATTGGCACGAAAGGCTCTTGTTCCGAAGTGCGATAGAGAATGTTCTTGTCTACACCATCGGTTTGAATACCAATTCGCACCTTGCCGTTGTGGTCAGTCAGCCATCCGACAACGCCGCCCGGATTTTCAACAAGCAACTCTTGCTCACCTGTATTGATGTTCAAGCGATAGATATCGAAGAGTTGAGCGTTGCGTTGGTTCATGGCGAAAATGATGTGAGCCTCGTCATCTTCCAAATCATCAACGACAGTTGCGAGAATGTTCTCAAACGGCGTAAGGTCTTTTTCGCCTTGACCATCAAGCGAGGCTAAAAAGAGATGGAAATTTTCATCGCCGTCGAAGTCACGAGCGTAAATCAGTTTGTCGTTACCTTTCCAAAAAAAAGTGGCAATGTCGCGGTTGGTCGTATTGGTGATTCGCCTTGCAGTTGTTGAACCGCGTGCTTGAACAAAGATGTTTTTGCGATTTTCAAACGGTGCAAAAAACGCAATGTAGTCGCCGTTTGGAGAAATGCGGAAATGTGATTTGTCAGGATTTCGGAAGAAGTTGCGCAGTGGAATGTGCGTCATTGTTTGAGTCATTGAGAATTAAACTTTTAATGCTGGCGCATAAAAGTAAGTTGTTCATTAGTTCATCGCAAAAATTTAGATGCGTGGAATGATGAAATCGGTGTTGAATGTTATTTTTGTAAGAGAATTAAAAAGATTGTAGATTCAAGTAACAAAAAGTCAGTCCAAGCAATCGGGCTGGCTTTTATTTTTCAGGGTTGTCCTTCGTTGCAAGGGCAATTTTTTTCTCAATTCTATTTTCAATTCTGAAATCTTCAAGAATTCAAACGAAAAAGACTATGGCTGAACCGGTTTATTTGACGCTCGAAGGCTACAAGCGTCTCAAAGAAGAATTGGAATACTTAAAAAGCGTGGAGCGGAGCAGGGTTTTGGATAAAGTTGCCGAAGCACGCTCTCATGGCGACCTTTCCGAAAACGCTGAATATGAAGCCGCCAAAGAAGAACAAGGGCAACTTGAATCGCGCATTGCAAACTTGGAGCGCACGCTCTCCGCCGCATCGATTTTAGATGAGAAGAAAATCAAGACCGATAAAATTTACATTCTCACGACCGCTGTCCTCAAAAATCTATCTGATGGAAAGAAAGTAGAATACACCCTTGTTTCAGCGCACGAAGCCGATTTAGAGCAAGGAAAAATCTCTGTCCAATCGCCTATTGGAAAAAGCCTCTTGGGAAAAAGCGTTGGAGAAACTGTGGTTGTGAGAACGCCAGGTGGCGAAAAACGGTTTGAAGTGCTTGAAATCAAAGTGAAGTAACTAACCCAATCTTCAAACGTTCATCAACGCCATGGGCAAACGACAAATCATTATCAAAGGCACGGACGTTAAGCCATCTCACATCGGAGAAGAAGTCAACATCGAAGATAAAGCCCTCAAAATTTGGCACGGCTACATCACTGCCGTTTCAGGCGATACGCTTACCCTTCGCGACATGCGCCAAAAAGAACACACGTTCAAACTCGCCGACATCAAGCGCGTGTTCATGGAGCGCGTAACCGCTTACTAATCTCACTAATGATGATTAGGTTTTTCACTCCGTTCAGAATGAATTGGAACACCGATGAAACGGATTGAACAGATTTAGCACGGCTTCAACAGAGAAAAAGGGCGGGAAAAACCTGCCCTCACTGTTCTGTTCTTCATCACCCATTCCTCATTACAGGTTTATTAGACTTACTACATTGAAAACAGTTCAAAAAAAGCAAAAGGAGAGAATGTAACCTCACCCTGTCGCTCTGCGACGTCCCTCTCCTTTCGCAAGGAGAGGGACGTTTTGGCAACGCCAAAACAGGGTG
>Ga0308409_1000709_pt1 | contig 17342 bp, 5 predicted proteins | sample HotsprSampleMSe4_FD_203469 | JGI IMG/M metagenome (GOLD analysis project Ga0308409, IMG submission 203469) | Hot spring phototrophic mat microbial communities from Mushroom Spring, Yellowstone National Park, Wyoming, United States - 20060912_MSe4 ... | reverse complement strand
AGGGCGTTCGCCGTGACGATCGCCGGGATGCGGACGCTCTCCATCCGGACGCCCGACGCTGTGACCAGAAAGCAGATCGCCGCCGCCAGCGCCAGACCCGCGAGGGCGGCCCCCTCCCGGGATTCGGGCTTTCCGAGCCGTCGGGACACCGCCTGGACCCGCAGAGCGAGCGCCACACCGGCTCCCGCGGCCGCCGCGCTGATCGCCCACAGGAACCCGTCCGGGCCGCCGGCGGCTGCGCCGAAGGCGTTCAGGTCGGCGTAGACGTCAAAGGACAGCCCGTGAAGGCCGAACAGGACGGCTGCCAGTCCGGAGAGCGCAAACACCGATCCCACGGCGGCCAGCTCGCTGCGCAGGCGGTGAAGCCATCCGGCGCAGTACAGGGCCGTGCCCGCGAGGATGAGCAGCAGAAAGTACGGCGGAGGGGTCGGGAACCTGGCCGGATGGTCTCCCAGGGTCCAGCCGTACCAGATGGCCAGCAGGATCACCGCCAGGGCGGCGTGCTCCGGGGAGCGCAGAACGTAGACCAGTGGCAGCACGCCCAGAAGCCAGATCAGGACCGCTGTCCTCTCGCCGCCTTCCGCTCCCGCGTGATAAGACTGGGCCACCAGAAAGATGCTGGCCCCCCACGCGAGCGACCCCAGAAGGATGAGCGCCCGGCCCACTCCAGGATAGAGGCGCCGCACGTGGGCCAGCCAGAACCCGCTTGCGTAGCAGACCGCGATCCCCGCCATCAGCACCGCCAGCCTCAGCAGCGGCGGGATGACGTCCCAGTTGGCTCCGACCACCAGCACGATGCCCGTGCCCACCAGGATGGCGCCCAGAAGCGCGACCGCCTGAGCCATCCTGTGACGGGCGCGCGGCGCGGCGCTTCCGTCGCGTTGCAGACCGTACCGGGCCAGGATGCGCCGCGCCTGATCGTCGCGGACCAGTCCTTCCTCCTGCCAGCGCGCCACCTCGCCCGCCAGCCAGCGCCGCAGCTCTTCGCCGGCGGCCGGTGAGGAGCCTGCGCCCTCCCTGTCGTCGTTCACGGCGCGTCCCTCCGATGCCGAGGCTACCACGAAGCTCCGGGGGTGTCAAGCTGCGCCGGGCCCGCCTGGCCGGCTGCCGGCCCCCCCGCGCCTCTCCCGTCTGGCTGCGCGCGCGACGGATGTTGCGGCCGGGACTGGACTCATGTTATATAAAGGTTGCGCGCTGCGGGGTGGAGCAGTCTGGTAGCTCGTCGGGCTCATAACCCGAAGGTCGTGGGTTCAAATCCCGCCCCCGCTCCCATTGGTATCACGACAGGCGATGTCGTTCAGGACCGGCTCCGGAATGCGGAAGGCGATCGTCACCTCCATCCGCTCCGGAGCCAGTTCTATCTTCTCCACCGTCCTGCGGATGAGCTCTTTCCTCAGTTCGTTGTTGCCCGCCGCCAGCAGTTTCCGCGCCTCGGCCAGGTAGCTCCGGACCCTGCGGCCGTCGATTTGCCGTTCACCGGGTTCTGTCATCACATCTAGTACTGTAGCGCTCATCGCACGGTGATGCGGTCCCCGTCCAGCGTCGCTCTTCCGCTCGCGATCAGCATGTCGATGCCCTCCCGGATAAAGGCGGCGATCTCCTTCCCGGCCCGGTCGAATCCGAAGAGTCTGGCGACTTGCCGAATCAGGTCGCCGACCGGAAGGCTGATCATCTGTTCCATCAGGTGGGCGGCGGCATTGGCAACCTCCTCGGCAGGCAGGTCCTGCGCATCTCGGCGGGAGTCCGGGTGCTTCCCGGGCACGCGGAATCCGGTGTAACTGCCGGGCTCAACATCAGGGGGCCAGAAAAAGGAGCGGCTGCCGTCCTTCGTTATTCGGACACCGGACGCGGAGGCGATCTCACGAATCCGGCGTGCGACTTTCTCGCTCACCCGCTCGATCCCCCAGTGAGCCGCAACGCGACGGCATGCGAGTGGAACACTGATGGGTCCTTCCTCTCGCACGACTTTCTCCAGAACCTCTCGTATCCGGGGGGATGAAGCAGCGTCGTGGAAAGCTTGCAGCCCTCCCGGCGCCTTTTTCACGGCGGTGGGGGTATACACGGCAGACTGCTTTGCGAGTTGCGGCTGTTTGCCAGTCCCGGAGGAGGAAACGGGCTCCACCGGCGAGCCTTCGAGGGGCGCGGCAGATAGCGCGGGGTGGGTGGGGGTGCCGGTCCCGGGGGTGGGAGCTGCCTCCTCGAGCGCCAGCTGGATGGCCCTTTCGACCCGGTCAAGTTCGCGATCGGGATTGCGCCACCAATCCGTTGACCAGATTCTGTGAAGGCGCCACCCCAGATTGGTCAGCACCATTTCGCGAATCCTGTCTCTGTCGCGGGCGGTCTTCGCTCTGTGATAGTTCGCGCCATCGCACTCGATGCCCAGCAGATACTTTCCCGGGCAGTGCGGGTGAACGATGGCCAGATCAATCCGATATCCCGAGCAACCCACCTGAGGATGCACTTCGTATCCACGAGACCGAATGGCTTGGCAGACTTCTTCCTCCAGGAAAGACTCGCACTTCCCAAGGGGATCCGCTATTGCCTGATCTACGAAGGCTGCCTCCCCCCGTTCGGCGTAGTCCAAGAACTCCTTTAGATGCCGGACAGCGATCGCCTGGGTTTGCGCAAGGTTAATCTGGTCTACTGCAAGGGAGGTGAAGACCAGAAGCTCCTTGCGGGCCCGGGTGACAGCGACATTCAGCCGTCTCTCGCCGCCATCCCGGTTCAGGGGTCCGAAATTCATCGACACTCTCCCTGTTTCGTCCGGTCCGTAACAGACGGAAAGCAAGATGACGTCGCGCTCATCACCCTGGACTGTTTCCAAGTTTTTTACGAACACAGCCTCTCCTGCTGGTGCAGAATCTTCGTGGAAATGCCGCTCAACTTCGGGGTTCGCTGTCCTTGCACGCTCCAAAAGGTCCTCAATTAGACGCTGCTGATTGATATTGAATGTCACCACTCCGATGGTCTCACCGCTCCGGTGCGGGTCGGAGAGTCTCCCGACAATTTCCTTAACGACCTCCGCCGCCTCCTGCCGGTTTGTCCGGGAACCAGCCCGATCGTAGATGCCCGCCACGCGCCTCAGCTGAACGCCAATCTCACGATGAGGGGATGGAAAAACGAGAAGCCGGTTGCCGTAATAGTTTCGGTTGCTGAAAGATATCAGGCTCTCGTGCCTGCTACGGTAGTGCCATTCAAGATAACGCTCAGGAATGCCAGCAGCAAGACAGTCGTCGAGAACGCTTTCAAGGTCTTCTACAGTTGTGGTTTCTTCGTTATCGTATTCCTCAGAATCATCGACGCGCATGAAAAACGTTGTCGGCGGAAGCTGTTTGGAGTCGCCTACAATCACAGCCTGTCTGGCCCTTCCGATAGCTCCCACCGCATCCCAGACAGGAATCTGCGAGGCCTCGTCGAAAATCACGAGATCGAATTGCGAAAGCGAAGGATCCAGATACTGAGCAACCGACAGGGGACTCATCAGCAGACACGGCTTTATCCTGGGACGGAGATTGCGAATCTCACGAAACAGGCGCCGAATCGGCTTTAACCGGGCTTTCCTCTTCAGCTCCAGCCGCAGGATGCCGGTCTCGGATTTCGCTGGAGTGTCAGCCGCCTTTCCGGGCAGGCGGGCCGCGAGGCGAGCCCGGATCTGCTGGCGAGTCAGATCCAGAAAGCGGCTGTCCAGCTGCTTGAAAGTCTCGATGGTCTGCTCGAACTGCTGGCCGATAAAGCGCTTCAGCACCTGCTCTTGCGGAAGCGTTTTTTCGAGCCACCAGTAGTAAAAGCTGTGAAGGAAGCAGTCTGTCAGCAGACGGGCCGGAAGCTCTCCTCTCTCATAGCTGGCAACGATCTCCTCGAGCTGAAGGTCGAGGGCCTCTCTCCTTGCCGCCTGCCACTGGCACCAGTCGTCAAGGCTGCTCATGCTCTCGAGCCAGCGCCGTGCAGCCGTCTCGATTCGGTCAAGGTGGCCCTCCTGTGAGGAGTCTCCCCACACAGCCTCGCGGTCTAACTCCAGAGCTGCGGACACTTGATTCCGGCACTCTGCGAAACGCTCCGCGGTCTCCACGTACCGAGTGAGTTCGAGGCGCAGCTCCCCTCCCTCGGCAAGCTGCTCAGCCGCCTCAGTCAGAAGCAGAGCCCATCTGTTTCGCAGCGAAGAGCTTCTTTCGACATCGGAGCCTGCTGTGTATGTGGCGAGTTCTCGCAGGTCCGAGGCTGCGTTCTTCACCCTCTCTATCTCGTCCCAGTTCGCGTTCCCTTCACGCCACAGGGGTCCCAGCAGCTGGCTGGCCCGGCTGCTGACTTTGCCTAGGAACTCTTCTTGGGTGTTGAGCTCAATGGCAGCTGCTATGTCCGCCTGCATCTGGGCCTCTGACAGTTTTTCCCGCTGTTTTCTGAGACGCGCCAGTTTTCGGCGGACGCCCGCGACAGCGATCTGCCGCGGCAGCAACCACGATTGCCCGGCTTGCTCCATCCTCTGCTTGAGGTTGCCCAGGTCAAGGTTCAGAATCTGGTGGTCGTAACGGGAAAAGAGCTGCTCCCGCAGGGAATCACGCCGCCTGCCGTGAGATATCCATCGGTCAATCTCGGCCTTAAGGGTAGCCCAGGAGGGTTCGACGAGGAGGCTTGCAGGAATGGCCCGGCACTCTAGCAGCATTTTGGACAGGCTGTTCATTGCCCCGAGGTCCCGTTCGGACCAGCCAGCTTCCTCGAAACCCAGCCACCCTGATACCAGCTTTGCCGCGTTCTTCAGGTCACTGGATCTCTGCAGCAAATCGCTGATGGCCTCCCGGATTTGCTGCTCCCACATAACCTCCCAGCGGTGGCATCCGGTGCCCCGCCAGGGGTGGTAGGCAGCCGGTTCCACCTTGGCCGCGGCTTGGCTCAGGCGGCTAACAGCGGCGGTCATCTCGTTGAACCGTTGCCGGTCAAAAAAGACCCCTTGGTCCCATCCGAGCCGAACACGGGGAGCCCTGCGAAGACGCACAAGCTCCGAAATGACCTCGAACACTGATTTTCCTATGTCCCGGGGCCTGTGGAGAGCCCGCACGTAGGAGTTCAGGTCGTTTCGGGTCGCAGCGAGCCGGTCCGCTTCCTGTTGCCAGTCTTCAGGCGACCGGGTCCTGGTGGCTTCGAGTGCGCAACCCAGGCTCTCTAGGACGGTCCTCTTGTTGCTCTTGGCAGAGTGCAGCTCCAGACAGAACTCTGCAAGACCCGCCTGGTTCAGCCGACGGTGAACCACTTCCAGCGCGGCCATCTTCTCGGAGACGAACAAAACGGTCTTTCCCAGGGACAGGCAGTGTGCAATCATATTGGCGATCGTCTGCGACTTCCCGGTGCCGGGAGGCCCCTGAAGCACGAAAGTCTTGCCCTGGGCTGCGGCGAGGACAGCGGAGAGTTGAGATGCATCCGCGTCGAGTGGACAAAGCAGGTCTGCCGGAGAATAGCACTCATCGAGCGTCTCCGGGTCAGGAAACTCGCCCTGATCCCGGTAGGGCAGGGTCGGAGTATTCACGAGGTGGTTGACCAGGTCGTTTTGAAGGATTGTTTCAGCGTGCGCTTGCAGATCCTTCCACATCAGGAACTTCTGGAACGTGAACAGCGCAATATACGAGTCCTCAATCACTTCCCATCCGTCAATGTCTCTGACCGTCTGGCGGAAGCGGCGCAAAACTTCCCCGATGTCCACCACGCCGCCTTCACCGGGGAGGCCCTCGAGCCCCGTGACTTCGAGTCCGAAGTCGTGCCGCAAAAGCTCCAGCAGAGTCACGTTGACCGTTGTCTCCTCGTCCGACTGCTTCACTTCAAACGGCTCGGAAACGGATTTGCGGCGGATCTCCAGGGGGACCAGGACCAGAGGTGCCAGGTTCTGATCTGCAGGTTTGTCTGACTCGCACCACGCAAGGAAGCCAGCCGCCAGGAAGAGGGTGTTGGCGCCGTTCTCCTCCATACTGCTTCTTGCTTCCCTGTAGAGCTCCAGAAGCCGACGCTGAAGATCGGGCCAGCTTTCAGGAGATGCCGTCAACCGTCCTTTCCGGAGTTCTCCAAGGATCACCTCGCGCGGAATATCCTCTCCGGTCCGGTCTCTGTGCAGGTCGTGATCCCGTGGTCCCTGCGTTCTCAGCTCTGCTGGAGGGGCTGCCATTGTGAAGGTCTGCCCCTCTCCCAGAAGACGGAGCAGGAGGTTCAGGTCGGGGACCAGCAGGCGGACGGCCTTCCGACCTGTCCTCCTGAAGTTCAGCAGCCTGTTGCGACGACTCAGATCGAGAAGCCGACGCTTCCAGCGTTCCAGCCGCTCGGCGGGAGTCTCCGTGCTATTGTGGTTGTGTCCCGGCGAAGCGATTGCCGGCGCGGCAGGTTCGTGAGCGTCGGTGAACGATTCCTGGGCTGCCTCCGAAGACTGCACTCCCGTGGAACTGACGCCGCGGTCGTTCCGGCGTTCGGGACTCACAATAGACTCTGCGGCCTGGAGTTCTGCTCTTGAGCCGGTCGGTAGAGGCAGTATGCGGGAGCTGCGAGCTCTTCGAACATCGAGCACTCCCGCGAAAGGGCTCCCTACCGCCAGACGGCCGAAGGCTGTCTGTCTCGCTGCCCTGAAGTCGGCCTGTCTGTCGGCCGTTGCCAGGGTGGCTTCGAACACGCAGATCTCATCCAGCTGCACTCGCTTGCGGACGCGCTCGGCGCGGGTGCTGAAAGCATCCGGGAAATGCTGATCCACGAGCCAGACACCGGGGAAGGCGTGGTTTTGTGTAAGGCAGATAAGAGGATTCAGTCCCGCCTGCTCCAGACACGCTGCGAAAAGGGTTGCCAGATCAAGACAAGTTCCGAGCCGGCAGTCAAGGATCCGGCCTGGGGTCCTTACCTTCTGGCCCGTCTCCTCGAAGCTGGCCGGCGGGTTCACGTATCGAATGCCCAGACCCTTTACTGCCTGGAATATCGCCTCCACGATCGCCAGGGCGTGCTCCCGGTTGCGCGTCTGATAGCCTGAGAGCGAGATGCCCCTTCCGCTTCTGGTCAGGAAGTCCGAAGCGGCCGACAGGATCTGCTCCACAGCCGGATGATTCGGCATAACGAACGCGGCGAGGAGCTCCGGCAGTAGAGCGGTTCCTGCCCACTCGTCGTAGGCGAGGACACTGACCGCCTCCGTCCGCTCCAGCAAAGTTTCTCCGCGGCTGGAGACGGCAACCCGGATCAGCCCCTCGAGCCGCTCCTCCAGCGTGCGCAGATAACCTGGGGCCAGCGTCAGGTCCACGCGACCAGTCTGATAAGCCGACCGGGCTTCGACGCGCTCGACCCGGAGTTCCAGGGGCTCGGCGAAGCGAGGCTCGGAGGAGAAGGAGATGACCACCTCCCGGAGGGGTTGTTCGGAATCGTTGACCAGGCGGAATGCCCTGAGGACCGGCACATCGTTTTGCTGCATCGCGTAGTTGACGGTCCTGCGAAGCGATAGCTCTATCCTGACCTTGTCGTTCATTCGCGACCTCCGGCGATCGTCTCCGGGGTATTTCGCAGAAAACCTGCCGTCGGCTTTGGCCGGCGCGGCTCGAAGCCGCCGCCGCGCGAGGTTGGACGGGGCCTGCGTTTTATCGCTCCGGGTCTGGCAGGGCGCTCCGACTGCAAAAAGACGGAGCAATTCTAACAGAAAAGCCCCGTCCGAGAAAAGCCGCAAATCCTGCACAACCAGGCCGGAAGGGCGGATACTACCCGCCCCGACCGGCGGGCTCCACCGGCCCCGTCGCCGGCGGGGTTCTAGAGGATGCCCTCCCTCTCCAGCATCTGCAGCCCCTTCTCGGTGATCTCCCACACCCCGCGAGGGGAGTCATCCCGCAGGAGGCCTTCCTTAACCATCGCCAGCCGCGCCCATTGAGCCAACTTGCGCCAGCGGGGTTCATTCGGATTCGAGGCGATTGGCGCAAGGTCCGCTTCGGTAAACAGCGGGTGCTTGATCTTTGCGACCGCGTCCAACACGACTTTTGATCGGCAGCTGCCTCCCATTTTCGCAACCACCTTGAGAATGGGGAGGAAGTAGCTTTCCATCGGGATGAGTTGGCCGCGAGGGACTTTGCGGGGAATTTCGGCTAGGGAGCGCGAAGCACCGCCCGGCTTGCGGACGCGGCGGGGCCCCGCATACGCGGCCTTCCAGGCGCTGCGGGCCGCCTGGCGTCGCTGTTCGACTTCGAGAACCGGGAAGGCCTCTTCCCGGACATCGACAGCCGCATGCGCTTCAGCCTGATGACCGTCGCCGGAGGCGCGGCGGCGGACGCGATGGACTTCGCCTTCTACCTGACGCGCGCCGCGCAGCTCCGCGACGGACTGCGCCGCTACAGCCTGACCCGCGGGGACTTCCGCCTCCTGAACCCGAACACCAGCACCTGCCCGCTCTTCCGCACGCGCGCGGACGCGGAGCTTGCCCGCTCCGTTTACGGCCGCGTGCCCGTCCTGGTGCTGGAGGGGAACGGGCGGGACGCGGACCCCTGGGAGGTCCGTTTCCTGAGGATGTTTGACATGGCCAACGACTCCGGCCTGTTCCGCACGCGAAAAGAGCTGGAGCGGGACGGCTGGCGTCTGCAGGGCAGCGTGTTCCGCAAAGGCAGCAGCCGCTGTCTGCCGCTCTACGAGGCCAAGATGCTCCACCAGTTCCACCACCGCTTCGGCACGTACGAAGGGGTCAAGAGCCGCAGCAGTACGCACCTTCCCACGCCGGACGCCGCCCGCCTGGCCGACCCGGGCTACTGTGTGCTGCCGTGGTACTGGGTGGAGGAGGGCGAGGTGGAGGCGAAGCTCGAGAAGCGGGACCGGCGCGGCTCGCCCGTCTGGAGCTGGGACCGCGGCTGGCTCCTCGGCTGGCGCGACATCACCAACGCCACCAACGAGCGCACCGTCATCGCCGCCATCCTGCCGCGGACGGCAGTGGGCGACAAGATTCCTTTACTCTTCCCGGCGGCGGCCGACGCCCGGCTCACAGCCTGCCTTTTGGGCGTTCTGAACAGCCTGCCGCTGGATTACGCGGCACGCCAGAAGGTCGGCGGGACAAGCCTTAAGTATTTTTATCTGAAGCAGCTTCCGGTTCTTCCGCCGTGGGCGTTCGGTCGCGAGGCCGTCCTTTTCATCGTGCCGCGCGTGCTGGAGCTGGTGTACACCGCGCACGACATCCGCGCCTTCGCGGACGACGTCTGGCAAGAGGCGGACCCCGCCCTGCGCGCGGAGCTGGAGCGCTTCTGGCGGGAGAACCGGCGGGAAGCCGGAGGCGCCTCCGCCGCGCCCGCCCCGGCGGAGGACGGCTGCCCGCTGCCCCCGTTCGTGTGGCTGGAGGACCGCCGGGCCCGCATACGCGCGGAGCTGGACGCGTATCTGGCCGCCATGTACGGCCTGGGGCGCAAGCAGCTCCGCTACATCCTGGACCCCCGCGGCCTGAGCGAGGCCGAGCTGAGGGACATCCTGGACCCGTGGGAGGACCCGACCTGCTCCGGGCCGCACCTGCTGCCGGACGCTCCGGCGGAGGAGTTCCCGGGCGAGACGTTCCGCGTGCTGAAGGAGCGGGAGGAGCGGGAGCACGGCGAGTACCGCACCCGCCGGCTGGTGCTGGAGGCCTGGCAGCGCCTGAGCGCGGAGGGCCTTCTGCCGGAGCCATACGACATGCGGCAGGATCCGCGGTATCAGGCTCTCTTGAGCGAGACCGGCGCTTCGCAGCCGCAGGCGCAGGCCCGTCCCGCCCCGCGGCCGTCCGCGCGTGTCAGCGCCCCGGACCCGCCTGCGCGGCCCCCCGCGCCCGCCCCCCGGCAGCCGTCCGGCACGCCCGCGGCGCAGGGGCCTTGCGGCGTGGGCGCGCGGGTGCTGGTGAGCGGCAGGTTCCGGGGCGTGGTCCGGGCCGTGGAGCCCGAGGCGCAGCCCTGCCTGGGGCTGGACGGCTCCGTGCCCCGGCTGCGCTACACCGTGGCGCTGGAGGGCACGGGAGAGTTGAAGAAATTCGTCGCGCCGCCGGCGGACATCCGCCCGCTGGACGCGGACGCCTGAACGGCCGGAAAGGAAACAGACGATGGGCGACATCTTCGAGCTGCATTCGAAGGTCATGCAGGACTACCAGGACTTCGTCCGCGCCTCCGTGCACATCGCGGACCCCCGGCTGCGGGACTTCGTGGACAAGGAGCTGGAGGCGGGCCGTCTGTGGCCGGACGTGATGGTGCAGGTCAGCCCGGGCTACCGGCGCGAGAAGACGGTGGAGGACCTGGCCGGGGAGGGCCTGCTTCATCCGGAGACCGCTGAGTTCTTCCGGGACGCGCGGGGGAGCTCGTTCCGCCTGTACACGCATCAGGTCCGCGCGATCGAGCTGGCGGTCAAAGGGCGGAGCTTCGTGCTGACCAGCGGCACGGGCTCTGGCAAGAGCCTCTGCTTCTTCCTGCCCATCATCGACAGCCTGCTGCGGGACCCGGCGCCGGACGGGGTCACCTCCGCGCTGGTGGTGTATCCGATGAACGCGCTGGTCAACTCGCAGGTGGAGTGGCTGAAGGAGCTGAACGAGCGCTACCGGGCTCGCACCGGGCGCGAGTTCCCGGTGCGCTTCGCGCGCTACACCGGCGAGACCGGGAACGAAGCACGCAAGGAACTGCGGGCCGATCCTCCCGGTATCCTGCTGACGAACTACATGATGGGCGAGCTGATGCTGATGCGCCCGGAAGATTGGCGCGTGCTGGAGCCGGCGCGCGGGGCGCTGAGGTTCCTGGTCTTCGACGAACTGCACACCTTCCGGGGCCGGGGCGGCGCGGACGTGGGCATGCTGATCCGCCGCCTGAAGGAGCACTGCGCAGCGAAGGACCCGGTGCACATCGGGACGAGCGCCACCATGGTATCCGGCCCGGAGTCCACCCCCCGGGAGCGCCGCGAGGCAGTGGCCGCCTTCGCGCAGAAGCTGTTCGGCTGCCCGTTCGGGCCGGATCAGGTGGTGGAGGAGTCGCTGACCCCGGTGACGGAGGGCGGTCCGCCAACGGAGGACGAGCTGACCCGCGCCCTGGGCGAGGGCGGCGTGCCGGATGATCCGGAGCTGTTCCGCCGTCACCCGCTGGCCCGGTGGCTGGAGTGGAACCTGGGAATCCGCCAGGAGGAAGACGGCTTGCTCCGGCGCAGGGAGCCGAGGACCCTGGGCGAGGCGGCGCAGGAGCTGGCGGGACAGACGCAGATCCCGGCCGAAGTGTGCGAACAGCGTCTCCGGGAAGCGCTGGCAGCCAGCGCGCGGGCTTCGTCGAAGGCAGGGGGCGGGCTCCTGCCCTTCAAACTGCACCAGTTCATCAGTCAGGGGCAGCCCGTGCAGGCCTCGCTGGAACCCCGCGAGAGCCGGAGGTTCAGCATGGAGGGGCAGGTGCAGGATGACGAAGGCCGCCTGCTGCTGCCAGTCCGGTTCTGCCGCATTTGCGGTCAGGATTACTACCTGGTCCGGAAGATGGCCGACAAGTTCGAGCCCATGACGACCAACCAGCGTCTGGGAACCGACAGCGAAGAGGACGGCCGCGCGGGATATCTGATGTTGGACCTGGAGGAAGGCCGGGGATGGTCGCGCGATCAACTGCCTCCCGAGTGGCTGGACGAAAGCGGCAAGGAGAAGCGGACCTGGAAAAACCGCGTTCCCCGGGCGGTCTGGGTGCGCGCTGATGGGAGCTACTCGGAGCAGGAGGCTGACGGCGCGGTCAAGATGTGGTTCCAGCCGGCGCCTTTCTCTCTCTGCCAGAGGTGCGGCGAGTTCTACTCCGGCAAGCAGCGGGAGTTCACCAAGCTGGGAGGCGTGGCAACCGAGGGCTGTTCGACGGCCACCAGCGTGCTGGCCGCGTCTCTTCTGCGCGAGGCCACGGAGACAGGGGCTGCTTCCAGCAAACTGCTGACCTTCACGGACAACCGTCAGGACGCCTCCCTGCAGGCCGGGCACTTTAACCACTTCGTCCGCTCCCTGGTGCTGCGCTCCGCACTGTGCGCGGCCCTGGAGGACACGCCCGAGATGGACGCCGCGACCGTAGCCGGTGAAGTGGTGCGGCACTGCGGGCTGGAGTTCGGCGACCTCGCCGGGAACAAAGATCTGCGCGAAGGCACAAACGTCGGAGAGGTGCTCAGGACCTTCGAAGAGCTGATGCTTTACCGGTTGTACGACGACCTGCGCCGGGGATGGAGCGTGATCCAGCCAAATCTTGAGCTGGTGGGCCTTCTTCGCATCGGCTACGAGGGCCTTGCGGAACTTTGCGGGGACGGCCAGGCCTGGAGCTTTCATCCGGCCGTGGCGCGTACGGCTCCGGAGCGGCGCGAGGAGCTGACGCGTGCGGTTCTGGACGAGTTCCGCCACCAGTTTGCCATCGGAGCGCGGGATCTGCAGGAGACGAGCCTCAAGCAGCTGCAAAAACGGTGCAAACTTCTCCTCGACGAACACTGGGGTCTGGACGAAGGAGAGATCCTGCAGGAGGCCGGCGGTTTCGTGCTGGAGGGGGGTTCGAACGATGCGGCCGGGTATCGCAAACTGACGCCGAACAGCCTGATCGGAAAGTATCTCCGCAGGGAACTTGCGCTTTCCGGCGAGAGGGAATACTTCGAGTTTTTACAGCCGTTCCTGGACCTGCTCTGCCGGCGGGGTCTGCTGATCCGCAGCCGGAACGATATCCGGAACCTGGAGGTTTACCGGCTGGATCCTGGCTGTATCCGCTGGAAGAAGGGCGACGGCACGCCGGCGCCGGCCGGACTAAGAAGCAGGACAGTCGCGGCGGACGTGCAGGAGAATGCCCGGGTTCAGAGAGTCAATGAGTTCTTCCAGCGCATCTACCGGGAGCCGCCCCGCCAGCTCGCGGGACTGGAGGCTCGGGAGCATACGGCCCAGGTCGTCGCACGCGGCGACAGGGAAGAGCGGGAACGGCGGTTCCGGCTGAATCCCGGGGAGGAGGGGCAATCCGGTGAGCGCCGCCTGCCTTATCTGGTCTGCTCGCCCACCATGGAACTGGGGGTGGATATCGCGGAGCTCGAGCTGGTGCATATGCGCAACGTTCCGCCGACTCCCGCGAACTACGCTCAGCGAAGCGGGCGGGCCGGACGCCAGGGTCAGCCCGGGCTGATCGTGACCTTCTGCCGCGCCTCCAGCCAGCACGACCAGTATTACTTCCGGAACCGGCAGGAGATGGTGGCGGGGGCGGTCCGGCCGCCGAGCCTGGATCTCGAAAACGAGGCACTCCTGGAGGCCCATATCCACGCCATCTGGCTGGCGAAGATCGGACTGAGTCTGGGCAGCAGCGTCGCGCAGAATCTTGACCTGTATCAGCCGGATTTCCCCCTCACACCGGAGGTGCAGCAGAGGATCCAGCTCGATCAGGCCCGGCAGGAGAAGGTGCTCGGGAGCGTCCGCGAGGTGCTGGACTTCGTCGGCGGCCCGCGTTTCCCCGACGGCACGGTCAAAGGGGATGAGTGGCTGAGGGAGGTCATCAGGAAAGCGCCGGAGCGGTTAGACCGGGCGTTCGACCGTTGGCGCGAGCTGTACCGCGCAGCGCAGGATTTGAAGGAACGAGCGCGGTTGATGGAGGATACGGCCAAGACCAAAGAGGAGCGCGACAGGGCCCGTGCTCTGCACGCGGAAGCTGGACGCCAGATTGATCTTTTGCTCAAAGAAAACGTGACGCCTGAGGAGTCCGACTTCTACCCCTACCGGTATCTGGCGAGTGAAGGCTTCCTTCCGGGGTACAACTTCCCATCGCTCGTGGTACGGGCGTGGGTGAACCGGAACGAAGGAGAGTTCATCCCGCGGGCGCGGTTCATTGCGATCCGGGAGTATGCTCCCGGCAACGTTCTTTATTACGAGGGCCAGCGGTGGCGGTGCATTTCATTCATACAACCGCCCGGCGGCCTCGAAGACAGACTCACGACGCGCCGACTGTGCGAACTCTGCGGCGGCTACTCCGAGAGCGATCAGGACGACGTGTGTCCTGTGTGCAGAGTGCCTTTCGATCCGGGCAGAAGCAGGTTGGACCGGCTACTGGAGATGCCGAACGTGCGGACCCGGTGCGAGGAGCGGATCACTTCCGGCGAGGAGGACCGGCTTCTTCGCAGCTACGATATCAGACCTTACTTCCGTTACAGCCCGGACAGGCCGGCCCGGGAAGCGGAGGTCTGCGGCGCGGGAGGATCGTTGCTGTTCCGGCTCGCGTATTCTCAGGCCGCCGAGCTTTTGCGGGTCAATCACGGTTGGCGCGACCGGGAGGGGCAGCACGGATTCCGGGTTGACCTGAAGAGCGGAGAGGTGCTTTTGGCTGAGGAGCCACCCGGAGGCCGGGCAACCCGGCCTGAGGTGGCCGGTGATGTCAGAAGTATCTGCCTGTTTGTTCGCAGCTCGAACAACATTCTCCGGCTGACGCCGATGGATCGGAGCCTGCAGTCCGACGAAGGCATCCTGATTTCCCTCAGGGAAGCGCTCAAGCGGGGAATGGCGCGATTCTCTGATCTCGAGGAGGATGAGGTGGAGGCGGAGCTTCTGGGTGAGGGCGATCATCGTAGCATTCTCTTCTACGAGACCCCGGAAGGCGGGGTGGGGGTGCTCCGGCGGTTCGTGGAAGAGGCCGATGCGCTCCAGAGGGTGGCCGCCGCAGCCCTGGAGGTGTGTCATTTCGACCCCCGGGGCAATGATCTGAAGCCGCAGTGCGCCGCGGCCTGCTACGAGTGCCTGATGAACTTCGGCAACCAGCAGGTGGTCATGAAACTGGACCGCCGCAAGATCCGGGACGTCCTGCTGGCGCTGAGGTCGAGCCGTGTGGACCGGCTGGTTGAAGGGCGAAACCGGCAGCAGCAACTGGAGTATCTGCGGAGACTGACCGATTCCCGCTCGGATCTGGAGCGTAAGTTCCTGGAGGTCCTGGACAGAGAAGGGTTCCGCCTGCCCGATGACGCCCAGCGCCAGATCCCGGAGCCCCACTGCATTCCGGACTTTTTCTACAGGCCGAACGTCTGCGTGTTCTGCGACGGGAAAGTCCACGACGAAGCGTCTCAGCGGGAGAAGGATCGCGAGATCCGCGAACGGCTCAGGCAAAGGGGATACGAGGTGGTGGTCCTCCGCTACAATGACGATCTCCTGGCGGAGATCCGCCGCCGCCCGCAGGTGTTCGGTCCGGGGCCGTCCGGGGCATCCGGTTGACGCACGGCTGCGGCCGGCGCTCGCGCGGGCGGCGTGGAGAAAGGCGGGCCGCGGGACTGCAGGAGGCCGGGCTATCACCCGCCCCCGGACCTTCTGGCGGAGGGGGAAGGGAACTTGACCGGGCGATCAGATCAATATATAATAATCACAGCCCGGGATTCCTTCCAGCGTTGGCACCGGCACCCGGCGGATGATCCGCGAACGGAGACTCTGGTTGCGGCTTTCATTTTCTCCAGGATTTTCTTGCGCGAGATGCCGGTCCCTGATCTTTGATCGGACACGGCGAAAGGTTGCCGCATCCGGCGAAGGGAGCTGGCCATGACTCAGGTCTCTAAAGTGCCGCCCGGGCCGGTGGTCCCGGCCCGGCGCGTATTTGTTGCCCTGCTCGCGCTTGCGGCGGCAGTGCTTCCGGCGTGCCGGTCGTTCGCCGCCGAAGAGTTGCTCAGAATCGACCTGGGAAAGGTCACGGGCCCCGCCACCTTTCGTGCCTCCGGTTTTCTTCACGGGATGTCCGCAACGGCGCCGCCGCAGGAGCTGGTCGCGCCGCTCAAGCCGCGGCTGTTCCGGTCAACAGCCGTGGATATCGGACTGGTCGACCGCCCGGGCATGTACGAGCGCGCCAGGGCTCTGGGCGCGACCGTTCAGCTGGAACTCTCGTCGTCCCACGGATGCGTACCGTGCCCCGGCGAAAACGGAGACTGGACTCACTGGGACAGGATCCTGGACTACCTTTTGAAGGAGGCGCGACAGAAGGGATACCGCATCGAGCAGTGGGACATCTGGAACGAGCCCGACCTGCAGCATTACTGGAATGCCGGCTTCGAGCGTTATCAGGAGATGTGGGCGCGCACGGTGCGCAAGATCCGGGCCGCCGACACTCAGGCCAGAATCGTCGGTCCCAGCATCAGCCGCTACGACCGGGAGTGGCTGCAGCGGTTCCTCCTCTGGGCTAAGGCCAACGATGTTTTGCCGGACATCATCTCGTGGCACGAGTTCGAAGACCCGGGCAATATCCCTGCGAGAGTGGACGATCTGCGCGGCTTCCTCCGGGCGAACGGTATACCCGTCAGGCCGGTCAGCCTCAACGAGATCGTGGGAGCGCGGCATCTGACCCGGCCGGGGCCGACCGTGGAGTATCTGTGGGCTGTGGAGCGCGCCGGCGTCGAGAGCGCGGCTCACGCGTGCTGGGACGACGAGGAGGAGGGCGTATCGGGCTGCTCGACATACTCGCTCGATGGGATTCTGGTCCCCGCGACGAAAGAACCGCGCTCCGTGTGGTGGGTCTACCGGCGCTATGCGGATCTCACGGGGATGCTGGCCTCCGTGGAACGCAGCAGAGGCGCCTGCGCTCTGGCAGCGGTGGATTCGGAGATCAGACAGGCCGGGATCCTGGTCGGCTGCAACAGGCAGGGTGCGGCCGACGTGCGATTGGAGCTCGAGAATTTGGACCGGGTGGCCTTCCTGAGCGGAAAGGTCCTGGTGACCGTGGAGCGCATCCCTGACAGGGGCTGGAGACCTCTGCAGAAACCCGAGATCCTGGAACGGTCGGAGCGCAGGGCCGTCGGAGGTCGGATGACCATCCGTGTGCCGGACGTCGGGCCCGAGGATGCGCTCTTCGTCAGGATCAGGCCGTCTGTGACCGGGCTGGACACCACCGGCCTGTTGGTCCGGTGCTGGGGAACGGTGCGCCGCATCGCCCCTCCTTACTTCTGGATCGACGACGGCACCAACTACCGCGAGAGCGGCCAGCCGGAGCCCGGAATCCGGGTTATGGGAGAGTGTCCTGTCCAGCCGGGCCGCTTCGTGCAGGTGACGGGCATCCGCTCGCTGCTCCGGACGGACGGCGGCCTCCCGGTGCCTCTGCTCAGAATGCGCGGCGCCTCCGACGCAGCTGCGCTGGACTGACCCGGGCGCCCCGGCCCGGGTGTGTGAAATCCCCGGGCCCGGCGGCAGGGCAGACCGGCGAGCAGGGCATGCCTTTCCTTCCTTCCGACCCCCCGGCCCCGGGCAGGAGCGCTCCGGATCCCGGCGACGGCAAACCCCTGGCCGTGCGGGGCGAGTCTCCCGCCTGGGGGCACGGCTTCGGTTGCGCTTCGCATCGGGACTTGTTCATCATAAGCCAGACCGGAGGGGGCGCCTGCCGCCCGGTTCCGGGAGGTCGTGAAGATGCGGAGGATACCGGCGCAAATGCGAGGCT
>Ga0308409_1000695_pt1 | contig 17489 bp, 12 predicted proteins | sample HotsprSampleMSe4_FD_203469 | JGI IMG/M metagenome (GOLD analysis project Ga0308409, IMG submission 203469) | Hot spring phototrophic mat microbial communities from Mushroom Spring, Yellowstone National Park, Wyoming, United States - 20060912_MSe4 ... | reverse complement strand
TCGCGAGCATACTCACTTTCACATTTTTGATACGCGAATGGAATCCCTCGAACTCGTCGTAGTAGTAAAGGAACGTGCGTGGCTGTTCGTCATGCTGAATGGCTTGATACTCATGCCAGAGTGCCAATTCTTTTTCAGGCGGTTGCGGTTTAGCCAGTTCTTCAATGACTTGTGACAATCGTGCATGGCGAAAGACCGAAGAATTAAACGGCGAGTCTTCCGCCCAAATCACAAGTTGAAACGGCAAGGTTTCGGCGGAAAGTCCCGAAAGCGCAGCATCTAATCGATATTCATTTTGGCGTTGATTGAAGAGAGCCATTTCGAGTGTTTCGAGCTTGCAGTCGATTCCAATCTCGCGCAAATTTTGCTGAATGATAGTGCCTGCGTAGGCGCGACGGTCATTGCCTTTTGGCATGGCAAGCGTGAACGAAAATCGCATGCCCTCTTTTTGCAAGAAGCCATCATTGCCCTTTCGCCAGCCTGCTTCTTTGAGAAGCGATAAGGCTTTTTCGGGATTATAGGCGTAGTCGTGAAGCATGGGATTGAGCAATTTTTTATAGGCAGGGGAAAGCGATGTATTGACAATGGTGGCTTTGCCTTCGCCGATGTAGCCTTCGACAATCGCTTCTCGGTTAATGGCAAATGTCAAGGCTTGACGCACGCGCTTATCGCCGAAAAGCACGTGTGGTTTAAGCTCTTTGCGCTCGCGATACGCCTCGCCATCGACGCAGAGCCACACAACGCTGTCGAAGAGGCGATTTTGAATGGCGTGAATTTTCTTGTTGGAATCTGTGCGTTCAATTTCTTGTGCATCTTTGGGTGCGATTCCGCCTGACGCCATCATCACATCAATTTCGCCCGACTTGAACGCTGTAAGCCGCGTGGTGTAATCAGGAATCACACGGAAGATAAGCCGCTTGAGCTTTGCAGGATAAGGCAAGATGCTCCTCTCGTTTCGCACCAATACGAGTTCATGTTGGCGTTCCCACTTTTCCACTCTGAATGCGCCTGCTGAAACGATAGGCAGTTCAGCCGATTTTGCGCGAAGCATTTTAGGCTCAATCAATTCAAAGCGATGTTTGGCAATGGGCATGAGGTCGTAGAAATGGTCAAGCACAATGTTTGGCGCAAGTGGGTTCTGAAAGTTCAGAATCAGCGTGGTGTCGTTGGGCGTTTGGATGGCGTTCTCAAAATCAATCTCACCGTTTTTGTCTCGAACAAGGTCGCTAACGTAATGCTGGCGCGTGCTGGCAACCGCAGGAGTGGCGTAGAGCCGATACGAAAATTTCAAGTCAGCGGAAGTAATTGGCACGCCATCTTCCCACTTGGCATCGCGTCGAAGGTAGAATGTGGCGCGTTTGCCATCAGGCGAAAACTCCCACTGCGTTGCAAGCATGGGCAGAAATCGCACATCGCCACTTGCCGAATCATACTCGGCTTGAACAAGCTTAGGATAAAGAAGCATGCACACTTCACGCGAAATCGAGAATTGAATAAGCAGTGGATTGAGATGGTCAAAATCATTAGCAATGCCAATGACAACGGTCTCCGTGCGTAGCGAAGCCGTGTCTTTTCGAGTAGAACAAGACAGCGTGAAAAGTATAGTGAGTAACAAAAGAAGAAAAGCACGCATTGTTGTCGAGAAATAAAGAACGGTCAGATAAGGTCGTTCAGTTGTGTGTGTTGACTCGGCAGACGCAATCAGCGTGTTAGTATGGTTCGGATAAGTGCCAACATTTCTGTGAAATTAAACGGCTTGAAAATCACATCGATGCCCGCTTTGGCAAGTTGTTGATTTTGCTCGGTGTCCATGTAGCCGCTCATCACGGCAACTTTGGCTTGCGTTTTTTTGCGCTGAATTTTTGTCACGAGTTCGTATCCGTCTATGGTTGGCATGCCCATATCGGTAATGACAAGGTCAATTTCATCTTTGCGTTTGTCGAATAGCGTTAAGGCTTCGAGACCGTCTGATGCTTCGAGCACCGTGTAGCCTCGTGAGCGGAGCATTTTGGAAAGAAGCAAGCGTAAATGCGGTTCATCTTCGACAATCAACAGCGTTTCATCGCCGCCTTCGTGAGCAGTGACAGGCACTTCAGGAACAAATTGACTATCAAAATCTAACAGCGGAAAGACAAGCGTAAAGGTTGTGCCTTTGCCGACGGTGCTATCGACTTCGATGTGTCCGCCATGAGCCGTTACAATTCCATGCACGATTGATAAGCCCAGTCCAGTGCCTTTGCCGACGCCTTTTGTAGTGAAGAAAGGTTCAAACATTCGTGCTTGAACTTCGGGCGGAATCCCTGTGCCTGTATCTTGAACACGAATTACTGCACATGGGGTATCGTTGTAGCGCGAGGTAGAAAGGCTGTAAGTTAAAACGCCGCCGTTGGGCATCGCGTCGCCTGCATTGATTCCCAAATTCAACAGCACTTGATAGAGTTGCTTGTCGTTGCCCATAATCCATGCCTGTTCGACCGATTGAATGGCTTGCACGGTGATGTTTTTTTTGAGCAGTTGTCGGAGTGTGGTGGTGATTTCATCGATGAGCCTTGATAGTGCCACAGGCAATTTTTCGGTTTGTTCGGAGCGTGCAAAGTCAAGCATTTGTCGGGCGATATGCGCACCGCGCTCAACGGTCTTTTGAATGGTTTGAGCGTTTTTGAGAATCGAGGTGTTCTTGGTTTGCAGTTGAATTTGCTCGCCAGCAAGGTTGATAATTGCTAGCAGGTTATTAAACTCGTGGGCAATGCCGCTGGCAAGCGTGCCGATGGCTTCTAACTTTTGGGCTTGCAAGGCTTTTTCAGTGATGCGTTGTTTTTCTATTTCCATTTCTTTTTGGGCGGTAATATCCTTCATTGCGCCCAGCATTCGAACAGGTTTTCTTGTGCTATCTTTGAGATAGACACCGTTGTCTTCAACCCAAAAGTATGAGCCATCTTTACGGCGATAGCGATATTCGACACGATATGGCTGTCCGCTTTTCATGGTTTCTTCCAGCAAGCGTGTGGCGCGCTCTCGGTCGTCAGGGTGAATTTGCTCTGCCCATTCTGCAATAGAAAGTTGATAGTCGGAAGGCAGATAGCCTGTCAGCCGTTCAATTGCGCCCGACCATTTCAAGGTGTTTGTAGTTAGGTCTAAATCATAGACCAGTTGTCCAGTTTGTTCAAGCACCAATCGGTAACGCTCCTCGTTTTCGCGAAGCAGTCGCTCGGTTTGCTTTCGTTCAGTGATGTTTTGTACAACTGCCAACACACGATTGATGCAACCGCTTTCCTCACGAATTGGCGTAATGTAATAGAAGTAATCTTGCTCGAGAGTTTGGGTCTCGAAGCTCACGGTTTCGCCTTCGAAAGCACGAGTGAGATAAGAGGCAATGATAGGTGCAACGGCTTCAGGGTAGATGGCGTAGAGCGATTTGCCAATTAACTGTTTGGTATCAATTCCAAAGCGTTGATACTCGGTGCCATCGGTAAAAATCAGCCTAAACTCACGGTCATAAATACCGACAGCACCGTTTGGATAGTTTTCAGCAATCGTCCGATAAAGATGTTCGCTCTGACGAAGTTCTGCGGTGCGTTCTTGCACTTGCTGTTCGAGCAGTTCATTCAAATTGCGTAATGCAAATTCTAATTTTTTACGCTCGGTAATGTCTAAAATAATGCCGTCCCAATACACCATGCCATCATCAGTGCGGCTTGGCGTTGCCGCAACTTCAATCCACTTGCCTTTATTTTTAGGATTGGTTCTTCCTTCCCATCGAAAGGGAGTCATCGTTTGATAAGACTGGTCAATGGCTTCTCGGAAACTTTTCAAGTCATCGGGGTGCAGAAATCGTGCTGATGTATTACTCACACCGAACATTTCGTTTGGTTCAATGCCAAAGAGCCGAATGTTTTCGCCAATAAAGGTAATTTTTCGTGAACCATCAGGTTGCAGTTCGGCTCGGAAGACCGCGCCCGGAATGTTATCGGCTATGGTGCGGTAGCGCGCCTCGCTTTCTTTGGCGCGATGCTCTTCGGTGGAATCAATGCTAATTGCCAACACGCCTGAAATCTCGCCTTCGGCATCGCGCGTCGGTTGCAAGAAATGTTTGAAGGCGACAGGCTGGCCTAAATAAATGTTCTGTGTTTCAAACTCTGTGCTTTCGCCTGCAAGGGCTTTGCGCAGATGGCTCACAAAAGTTTGATTAAAACTGTATAACTCAAATGCGGAAAAGCCAACGGCTTCACCAGCATTGAAGCCGAGTTTTTCTAAGGCTTTGCCTTCGGAGAGCGTAAAACGACCGTCTTTATCCACTGACCAGAGCACAATCGGCGCAGTTTTCACGATAAGTTTTAATTGCTCTTCGAATCGCTGAATTTGTCTTTCACGCTCAATACGTTCGGTAACATTGAACAGAATGCCGTCCCAGATGATTTTCCCATCGGGCAGTTTGCGCGGGAGCGAGAAGGCTTCAGCCCAAATGATTTGGCTTGACAACACGACTCGCCCAAGCCAATGAAACTGACTCATCTGTTGTGCAGAGACTTGAATCGCATCAAAGAACGGTTGTCGGTCGTCAGGAAAGATGTATTCAGAAATTTTGCGTGAATCGTTCAGCAGGGCGTGGCGGTCTAATCCAAAAATTCTTTCTGCCTGTTCAGAAACGAACGTAAGGTAATACTGACCACTTGGCTCTAAGACAAATTGATAGGTAACGCCGGGCAAGTTATCGACAAGAGATTGAATTCGAGATTGCGTTTCTTTGGCTTCGGCTTCGGCTTTTTTGCGTGCCGTGATGTTGAGCGTGACGGTGAGAATTTGGTTGATATGCCCTTGTTCATTAGGGAGCGGCACAGCGATATATTCATACACTCTTCCGAGATTTTCAAACTCAAACTGTTGCGTCTCGCCACAAAAGACCTTCTCCCAAAGAGCTTTGTAGGGAGATAAATCTTCGCCTGGAAACAGTGTGTCAATCGGTTGTCCAATCACGTCAGCAGGGTTTATCTTTAAGTCATGGAACTCCTGTCCATCAGCAAACACAATGCGATACGATTTGTCCAAAACACATATTGCTCCCTTAGGAAAGTTTTTAGCGATGGATTCAAAAAGTTGCTGACTTTTGCGCAGTTCGGCTTGGGAGTCTATGAGTGCTTTCTCAACTCTTTTCTGTTCGGCAAGCAGTTGGTGGAATTGGTCGTTCAGCGCGTGGAGTTCAGATTGTAAGGTTTCGCGTCGGAGTTTGTGTTTTTTCTCGGTTACATCACGCACAATTATCAGCACTTTTGTTCTTGCCCCTGCAGGCTCGCTAAACCGCACCGATACTTCAAGCCAAATGCTCGATGTGCTTGTTCCAGGCAGAATCATCTCGAAGGTTGTCTCGTCGCAACTCTGAACTTGCGTGTAAAGCGAGTGTAGTTTCTCCTGTTGGTCAAGCGGCAAGACTTCCCAAACCAGCTTCTCTGAAAAATTTAGTTCGCCAGATGAAAAAAGCGTAGCAAATGCACGATTAGCTTGAATGAAACAGCCATTCGCATCAGTAATTGCTACGCCATCGCTGATGTGTTCAAAGGCAATTTGACAAAACTCTGCAAATGCTTCGTTAGCCATAACATTGAAAATGCGAAAACGCTATGTGAAATACACAGGGGAAAAACAGGCGAGAGAAATGTTTTGTTCTCTCGCCTCATGGTGTTAAAGGGATGTTAATTCCCAAATCCGCCAATGCCGTAGATAACCGTAGCGGAAACAAAGCGGCGCATAATTGGTGCGCCAAGCACATCGGGCGTTTTGTTGTCAAAGATGTTGTTCATTCCGACTTGGAAGGTTAAACCTTGCGGTCTCCACTCATAGCCAAGTGTCAGGTCAACAACTGTTCTGTCTTGAAGTCTACCGTTCCAACGACCTGCGCGGAAGAGATAGCCCGGAATATGTCGCCCGTGCAAAGAAATAAAGGAGTTCTTCACGAGTTGATTTTTCGCAGTGAGCGTGGCTTTGTATTTCGTGGTCGGCACATTCAACACTAGCGGAATACCTTGCGCTTCAAACGGATTGTCAGAGTCAGCAAGATTGATATAAGAAAAACTGGCATCAAGCGACACATCTTTTGAGAAGAAATAGGTTGCACCAAAATCAAGTCCGAGAATGGTGGCTCTGCCATAGTTGAAATAAGTAACCACGCGCCCGGTTTGTCCTGCGGTGTTGGTGAGAATTTTTCCTGTGCGGTTGTCGTAGGCGTAAGTTGGCGTAACTGCCGCTCCAGGTGCAGGATTTGCAATTTCAAACGCAGGACTGATGAAATCTTTGTAAATGGAGTAGTAGCCAACGACGTCGAGGAAGAGTTTATCGGAAATTACGCCTTTGTAGCCGAGTTCAAACGAGTTGACTTGTTCGGGGCGGAGTGCGCCGTAGCGAGTGATTTGTCGCCCTTCGGCTCGGGCTTGGGCTTCGGCATCGGCTAAATTTGGCGTGCCACCGCCGCCTGTAATCACCGTAAAGCCGCCCACATTGCCACGTGCCAATCCGCCAAGCAAAAAGAGATGATTTTCAAGAATGACAGGCACTTTGAAGGCGCGATTAAAACTAATGCGAATGTTTTGGTCAGGCACAGGCGAATACACAAAGGCAATTTTCGGGCTGAATTGTGCATCATAGTAGGTGTGCTTATCGTAGCGAGCGGCAAGCGTTGCGCGAAGTTTATTATCAAAAAAACGTCGGTCTAATTGCAAATAACCGCCAATTTCGGTTGCGGTAATATCGCGTGCCGCACCAAAAGAGACTGCCGCTGGATTATCTGGTCCTGAAAGAAAACTGGCTTTTGGATTGTAGTAGCGATATTGAAACCCACCCACAACCTCTGTGTTTGAAATCGTGTAGCGTAGTTGCACTTCTGAATCCCACAGTTCAGAATTATCCGTTGCAATCGATGCTGAATCGATGTAGGCTCGATCCATTCGGCTGAAAATGTCGTTGTATTGTTCAGGCGTGGTGCTGAACGGGAACTGCAAGGCTTGTGGTAGTCGTGTGCGTGGGTCGACACCCATAAACGCCGCTCCAAAGGCGCGCGTCATAAATTCGGCTTTATCATGCAGTTGGAAGGATTTGCCCGCCGAGTTCGCCGTGCGTGTAGCTTGTGCATACCACCCCACTTCGCCGATTGTGCCCGTCAGTTGCACATTTTGGTATTGAATCGAGTAGCCGTTGGCTTCCAACACGCCGAAATTACTGCCGACAAAGCCGTTGGACTCGGAATAGCCTGCCGCAACCTTCGCATTGAGCACTGAACTTTGATAATAAAGCGCACCATCAAGTTTGCGTAGTGAGGCTTCGAGCGTGGAAAGTTGTCGCTCAGTAAAGGCTTTGCCTGTATTTTGCAATCGGTCTATATCGCTTTGGCGAAGTCGACGCGCCGCAGGCGTTTCTGGTGTGATAATCGTTTGGTTTTCGCCAACGGTTCTTGGGAAATCATAGATGAAGAGGTTGCCACTTTCAAATTGATTGGCACGCATAAATTGCCCTGTGATTTTCCAGCCGAAGTTGCCAATATGGTCGGCGTAGCGTGCGCCGATGTCGTAGAGCGATTGAGAGCCGCCGCGCACTTGCACTTCCGCACCTGAGAAAGTAAATGGGTCTTTGGTGATAATGTTCACCACGCCCGCATGCGCATTCGGACCGTAGAGTGCCGCCGCAGGACCAACCGCCACTTCCACCGATGCAATATCGAGCGTGGGATTAGGTGCTAAGGTGAATTGTGGCAAGCCGAGTCCCGGAAGTGTTGCCAATCGCCCATCAATAAGCGTGAGCATGCGCGTGTTGAATTGTGTGTTTAAGCCACGTGAAGTAATGTCGACTGTGTTAATACCGCGCTCGACAAAATCCACGCCTTTGAGTTTTGCCGCCGCACCCAATGGCGAAGTGCTTGCCGTTTGCCGAATTGCATCAAACCCAAGGGTTTCAATCGTAATCGGTGCTTCTAACTTCTTTTCTTGCCGCCCTTTCGATGCCGTGACCACGACTTCATTCACAAAGGTTTCAAGCGTTTGCAGTTTGAAATCCAGTGTGAGCGTCTCTTTGGATTGAACCGCGATTTTTTTGACAACAGGTTTGTAGCCAACGTAGGAGGCTTGAATTTTGTAAAGTCCTTCGGGAACATTTGACAGCGTAAACTTTCCATTCGCATCGGCTTTTGCTCCTGTTTTTGATTCTAGTAGCCGAATGGTCGCCCCTGGAAGTGATTCACCTGTTTTTTCATCGGTTACTGAACCTTGAATCGTGCCTTGTGCATAAACGCTGATGGTAATGAACAGAAAAAGGAGAGAAAAAAACAGCGGTCTTGCCGCTAATCGTATGGCGTTTCTCATTGTTCGCAGTCAGTTGTTAAAGTTGTTAAAGGTTAGTTGAAGTTTAACTCCTTTGTCCTACATCTGTTTTGAATTTACGCTTTTGAACGAAATTGCAAAGGATTGCCCACAAAGTCGCCGGTCGTTTTTTTTTCACAATGGGTTTCGTAAAATTGCTGTCTCTTAATAAAAGCTTAACACACCTTTGTGTTATGTATTTCATTTCCAAACCTTAAAGACAAGAGAAGATTATGCGAAACATTAAACGCATTTCAGTATGGGTTGCCTTGTGTGCAACCGCAATCAGCCTGTTTGGCTGTGGCGACGACAACGGCGCAGACAACGGCGGCACGCCTCCGAAAGAACTGCGTCCGGGCAGATACAATGCCGCTCGCCATGTCGGCAACGGCGTGAGTTTGACCGCAGGCTTCATGAACGGCTCACTTTACACCGACGCGCAAGGCGGACAAAAACACTCCTACGACTACCTCATTGCCAAAGCTGTTCACGGTGCTTCGACCGATGACCTCTTCAAAGTGCCTGCCTTCGGCAATCCCGGTTTAGGAGGCGTAGTTTTTGATACTTCCGCACCTGGCAACGCACGCCTGATTAGCAACCGCGTGGAACTCGTAGGTGTTACAGGTGCTGGCACGCCTATCACAAGAACGAATCTATCACCTGCGAATTTTCCGCCCGAAGGATTCACGCTAACGCGTCCCTACAACAATCTCGGCATTCCAGGCTCGCTTGCCTTCGACATTTTGAGTGATGCACCCTTCACCTTTGGAACTGGAAGAGCAAGCCCATTCTATCAATTCATTTTCCGCGACCAAAGACTTGGAAGCAACGGCGTTCAACAAGCTATTAACTTGCTCAAAGCACAACCCGCCGACTCGCTGAAACTCTTCACGCTTTGGACAGGCGCAAATGAAGTCTTGGGCTTCGTCACCAGCGGCGGCGTTACACCGATTTTCCCAATCGATAACTTCCGTCCTTTGTATGACACCATTCTCGCCCGCGTCAAACGAGAAGTTCCAAATGTCAAAATTGTTGTCTTTAACATTCCTAATGTGGCATCGATTCCATTTGCGACTTTCTTAGGACCAAATGCGCGCGCCGTTGCCACACAACGCGGTCTTGCCCGAATCTTCTATGCAAAAGGCACTACCGTCGATAGCGTTGCGACGGCGGATGTCGGTGATGTTACCAAGTTTATGATTTTGCTCCCCGGCGGTGCGGGTGTCGGTTTCATTGGCGATACAACCAACGGCGTTAAAGGTATCCTTTGGCGCACCTTGCTGGCAAGCATCAATAACTCTCGCCGATTAGCTGGACTACCTTCTGTCAATCTGCAACAACTGACCGCAGGCTTCACGGGCGGCTTAGGAGTCGATACCACAAAACCCATCGGCTCACGCGAGAACCCACTTCCTGACCAATTCACGCTTGACCAAAGCGAAATTGCGGCGGCAAATGCAGCAGTTACAGCCTACAACACCTTCATCAACAGCAAAAACAGTCAAACCGAAGGTATCTTCGTTGTTGATATTGCTGGGCTCTTCGACCGTGTTGTTCAGCAAGGCATTACCTCGCCTGATGGCGAAGAACTTCGCGCCACTTTCCTCACGGGCGGCATCTTTACGCTCGACGGCGTGCACCCCGGACCGAAAGGACACGCGATTGTCGCCAATCAAATGATTCCCATCATTGAGCGCGAGTTTGGCGCAAGCATTCCGGCTATCAACACGCGCAATCTGCCCGATGGCATTTATCGCGTTTCACCGTCGGCGCGCGTCCTGAACGGCGATGGCTTGCCCAACCAAGAATTTTTGAGCCAATTCACGCCGCAAACCTTGATGCCTACGATTCAAGCCGTTGGCGGTCATTACTAATCTCAAACTTGCACAACAACGCATTGCCCTCTCTTCGCTTCGCGGCGGCGAGAGGGTTTTTTATTTTGATGATTGAATCTCGACAATCGGGCGCGGGTAATCCTTGCCCAACTCAACGCCGTAAAGCCGCTCTTCCATTGCAGAAAGTTTATACGGCTCGTGAATGAATGGCGCAGGAAGCGAATGAAGCTCGGGAACCCAATGTCGAACATACTCGCCATTGGGGTCATACATCGCGGCTTGTCGAAGCGGATTGAAATAACGGTCTTCGCGCGGGTCATTGCCAATGCCTGCCACATAGTTCCAATTCCCATAGTTGCTTGCTACGTCGTAATCTACAAGAAGCGACTCGAACCACTCTGCGCCCATGCGCCAATCCACCTTCAAATCTTTGACAAGAAAACTGGCGACATTCTGTCGTCCGCGATTCGACATAAAGCCAGTTGCTGAAAGTTCGCGCATATTGGCATCAATGAACGGAATGCCTGTTCTGCCTTCCGCCCACGCTTGAAATTTCTTCTCGTCTTGTGAGAGCGCAAGCGGCTCATTTTTAATCCCACCCCGTTTGAAAATCCGATTGCCGTATTTGAGTGAAAGAAATCGGAAGTAATCGCGCCACATAAGTTCAAATACCAGCCAGTAAGTTGACTCGTTGGAGAGCCGTTCCGATTCATAGCGTTTGACGGCTTCATAAATTGTGCGCGGCGAAATCGAGCCATTAGCCAGCCACGCCGAAAATTTTGAGGAATAATTTGCGCCCAAAAGTCCGTTTCGGGTTTCTTTGTAACGTCGGAGCGAATCGCTTTTCCAGAAGTAATCATCAAGGCGTTTCAAGGCTTCTGCTTCGCCGCCGTTGAAGGTGAGAACGGCGCGTGCGTCATAGTTGGGAGTGCTCAATCCGAGTTGCTCAACCGTTGGAAGTTCGCCACGCTCAACAGGCGGAAGTGGATTTAATTTTTTTGGCGCAGGGAAAGTCGGTCGAACTTTTGACATCTTCTCGACTTGCTTGCGAAACTGCGTAAAAACGTCAGGCAAGTGTTCAATCGCAAACGGAAGGTCGTTTTTGTGATACAGTGTCGATTGCCAAAAAGTGTGAACCTTTACGGCGCATTCGTGCAAGGCGCGTTTGAGCATGCGCTCGACCGTGAGTTCTTCGTCCGTAGATTCTTCGCTAAAAAAAATCGCTTGCGCGTTGAGTTCTCGTGCAAGTTCACGGAGAATCTGTTCAGGCTTGCCGATGCGAATCACTAAATCGCTTCCAAGTGTTTGGAGTGATTGCTTCAAATTGGCGATGCTTTCAAGCAAGAATTTCGCTCGGAACGCGCCTGTTTTTTTGAAGCCAAAGCGCGTGGTGCCGAACTGTCGCTCATCAAAAATGTAAATCGGGACAATCGTTTGCGCTTGCTCAACGGCGCGAAAAAGGGATTCATTGTCTCGCACGCGCAAATCGTTGCGAAACCAAACTAAAACGGTTTGATAGGAAGGCATCGATGAGTGTTAATTTTAATCGATAACGCACGAACACGCAGAAGCGTTTTATCAAACTTCTCGCATAAGGCGCGAAAGCATGAGGCAAAAGATGTCGGCGTTTTTTTCAATGGTCATGATGGGATTTCTCCCTGCGTCCTTCTCGATTTCAATCCCGTCGAAGTAGGGCGTAAAGGCTAAAATTCTTTCTAATCGAATGGTGAAATTTTTCTTTAAGCCCATGAAGATAATTCGCTTGTTGGTGAGATATAGTTCGCCGCTATCGATATAGGTCATTTCTTCACTCGTTACGCGCTGAGGCGCAACCGTGCCAACTCTGTAGTAAATGCCTTTTGCAATTCTAATACGCGCACCGACGCCCGCATAATTGATTCTTTTTGTTACCGTTCTCAATTCATACCAATTCACTTTGGCAGTAAAATAGCATTTTTCGGTTTTGTAAAGTTTGATAGACACGCTTTGTTCAGGCAGTTCGGCATTCTCGATGAGCCAGTAAAGGCGGAATCGGTCTAACTTTTCTTTCGTATGTGGTTCGATTTCAGGTTTAACGTGCAAATTGGCGCAAAGTTCTTCGAACTCCTTTTCTTCATCGGGCGAAAGTCGGCTATCAGAGACAACATTCAGTAGAAATCTAGTGATGAGGACTTTACTTGCGTCAGCATACAGTCGATTCGCCGTTTCACTTGGGAGCATCAATTCCTTTTGAAGTTTCTCTAAGGCGTCTCGCTCTTGTTGGCTCAACTTACCATCGGCAATGGCTTGCTCAACGCTTTCTTCATAGATTGCTCCTGCAACTTTATCGTGAAGTTGCCCGACAGTTTTATCGCTCAGACTTAATAAGCGTTTGAGATGTTTCAGTTCGGCAATGTCTTCATCAGAGAGATGCTTGTCGTTGAGACAATGTCGCAAATACATTTCGTAGAGTTGTGCGATGTCGCTCGCAAAAGTGCGTAAGATGTTCTCCTTGTATTTGTAGAGCGTCTCGTTTATTTCCGAAGGCGTGATGTCGAGAAGAGGTTTAGTGGCGAGCAGGTTGTTGATTTCAACAACGGCATTTTCGCGCGGTTGCTTTCTAAGAATCTTTTGAAAAAAGTTTTGGGCTTTGAGTCGCTTCGGCTTAAAAACTTGTGTCATAATGCGATGGAAGTTTGAGCATGTGAGTTTCTAGAATGTATGAAAAAACTTTCAACACAAAAGCGCAAAAAAGAAAGCCCCGTTCCCCTGAGCAAGAAACGAGGCTCTTCTGTGGCTAATCACACTGAAAGAACAAACCTTAAACCACGAGCAAATTTTAATTGAGCGGATACGCTATTGCTTGTGCGGAAAGTTTTTTAAGCGTTAAGATAGCCGCCGCTCCCGCCAGCAGTTTTTTTAGCTCTTCAACTTCTTCGCGATGAAATGCCATCGTAATTCCTGACGGCTGAAGCGCAACGAAAATTTTTCGGTGATAGGGCTTCTTCTCGTTTCCTGCTTCGCTTCGCTTCCAATCGATTGAATCAATGCTTTCTTTGAATGATTGAAATCCTTTGAAGTCAAATCGCAAAAAGAGATTGCCAAATTCTACTTGAATCACGGCGCACCCTGCGTTGCAAATCACATTGCCGTGCGAGGTCTGATAAACCAATGTCTTTGAAGATTGTGCTTGCATACTCTATTCTCCTTGAATTTTTCTTATTTAGACTGAATCTAAACTACGAAATACAGGAGAAAATTCCAAACAATTCGGGAACTTTTTGTTAATGCCTTATGGCTGGAATAAAAACCGTTTGATTTCGGGGTATCGGAAATGCTTTTGGTTGAAGGTGAAAAGTGGAAGGTTTCGGTTTAAAAGTGTCCCCTTATCTTTTCAACATATTCGACGGGCGACATACCGTTGAGCATTTTTTCAACAATTTTTTTGACTTCTGCATGGCGTTTAAGCAGTTCTTCCCTACTCCATTTATTTTCGGCAGGAATCACTTTGAACCGTTTTCCATTCACCGTTACTGTTACTTCTTTCGGCTCTTTTGAATCGGCGGACTTCTTCGCCTTTGCTTTCGCCTTGACTTGCTTCTTTACTGCTTTCTTTGCTTTCATCTTTTGGGCTTCGGTTAAATTGTTGAATCCTTCACGTCAAAATCTCTCGTTTATACTACAAAGTTTTTGTAACAAAGTTCCGTGATTGCCGCTGTTTACGATTCACACGCCTTGAAATAAGATTGCCACTTTTTTAAGTGCTTCAACGCCCTTCACTTCTTCAGCGTAGAGCGGGATTTCGATGATGTTGAATGTTGCGAAGGCGGTTTGTGCTTTTGCTTTGAACTTGGTTTGTTCGGCTTTTCGCTTCTGAAAGAATGCGCCGTCGTGTTGGTCGGTCAAGACTTGATTCAGAATTAAGTATTGCGCCGAAATGCCGTAGTCAAGCAAAGTTTGTATCAGTCGCTCGGTTTCAGCGAGTGCCATTTCGGTGAGAATGGTAACGGGAATGAACTCACATGCAGTTTTATTGCGCAAGAGCGATTCAATGCGTTTAACAGTTTTTTTCATGTCAACGAGAAAATCGTCGCCGCTATCAGGCTCATAAAAGCCTTTGAAAGTGGTCATGACTTCGCGGTATTTCCAGCGCAGTTTCGCCATGACTTTTATCCAATCATCGAGTAAGTGAGGCATTGAGAGCAGTCGGAGTGCGTGTCCTGTGGGTGCGGTATCAACAATGACTTTCTCGAAGTTGCCTTGTGCGGCGTAGTCGGTTACGACTTTCAGCCCCATCACTTCATCAAGTCCGGGAATCGTAGTTTCAAGCATCATATCGATGTCTTCTTCATCAAGGTTGGTGGTGGTATCCATGATGCGTTTGAGTTTTGCGCGATGTTCGGCGAGAAACTCACGGTAAATTTTTTCTGCGTTAATTTCAAGCGCGAAGAGTTGTGAGGTATGATTGACTTTTGTGATAGCGTCGCCAATCGGTTGCATGAGGCTGTCTGAAACGGAATGCGCGGGATCCGTTGAAATGACAAGGGTTTTGAAGCGGTTGGAAAGAAAAACACCGAGACTGCACGCAACGGTTGTTTTACCAACGCCGCCCTTACCGCCCACAAAAATCAGTGTTTGCGTCTCGAGCATTTTGAATTAAGTGAACTTTTCGCCACGAAGCACTGCCACATCGGAGAGATACGCAATGATGGTGTAGTTCGGGAAGTATTCTTTGGCAAGGTGCGCCATGATTTTTTCGGCGACGCTCTCGCTCACAAGTGTTTCAAGGCGCACATTTTCGCCTTCCCACTCGCTCATGCGCTCGCCTTTCGCGCCCTCGCCGTGCGCTTTGCCAATCGTGTAGCCCTTTGCGCCGAGTTTCTTAATGTCGGCAGTGAGCTTTTTCTGGATTACTTCATCAGCGATGATAGTTACGAGTTTGAGCGGATACAACTGCATAGCGGAACTCCCGAAAGTTGATTAAGACGCACGATAAAACCACTCCGCAAGTTCGTAGTAAATCGGCAATCCAACAATGATGTTAAAAGGAAAAGTAACCGCGAGTGATGCCGTGAGGTAATATGTCGGCGAGGCTTGCGGAAGCGCAACACGACATGCGGCAGGTGCGGCAATGTAAGAAGCACTTGCCATCAAGACCGCGAAAATCATTGCACCGCCCATTGATAAGCCTGACCACTTCGCAACCACTAATCCTAAAAGCGCATGCAGAAACGGCATCAGAATTCCAAAGCCGATGAGGAAGACCCCGACGCGCTTCAAATCTTTTAAGCGTCTGCCTGTAACTAAGCCTGCTTCCATTAAGAAGAGCATCAAGATTCCACGAAACGGCGTGTCAAAGAATGGTGCAACTTGCTCCCATCCGCTTTTGCCTGCAAGCAATCCAATCGCCAAACAGCCAACAAGCAACACGGTGCTTTTGCCCGTTAGAAGTTCGCGCATCACTTCCGAGAGCGAGCCTGTTTTACCGCTTTTATCCAACAACTTTGCTAAAAAAATCGCAACGAGAATCGCAGGCACTTCAAGCACAGCAAGCAAGCCAGGCATATAGCCTTCGTAGGCGGTTTGATGGGCATCGAGAAAGGCAAGCGTTGCGCTGAAGGTTGCCGCCGAAACTGAGCCATAATGCGCCGCAATCGCTGCCGCATTCGGCACATCAAAGTTTCCCAAATAGCGCAAAATCACAAACGACCAAACAGGAATAAGTGAACCAAGTATGAGCGCAAATCCAAGCGGCTTGTAAACCTCCGCAAACGGCACAAGCGAAAGTTTGTAGCCACCTTTCAAGCCAATCGCAATCAAAAGATAAATCGTGAGCGAAAGATAGAGTTCTTCAGGAAACTTTAAGTCGCTTTTGAGAAGGGTTGCCACTATTCCTAACAAGAACGCTAAAATCATCGGCGAAAGTAAGTTGCCCAGAATGGCTTGCAGTTCCATCGGCTAATCGCTCTTTTTAGATTCAGCGATGGGGTAAAACGTCGCCGTAATGCCGTAGAGTTGTTCGCCGTTTTTCTGATTGGCTTTTTCGCAGTCCGCAATCCATGCTTCAAATTCTTGCTGCAACTTCGCCGCCTTTTCTTTGGACGTGCGAATGTGTAGGCGTTGAAAGAAAGGGTGCGAGTTCGCCGGTTTAATCAACTTTTTGGCGAGACTTTCTTTGAGTTCAGAAAGCGTTGATTGCAAGGCGGAAGAAAAGGTGAGTTCAGTTGTAGAAGATTTCGCTTCATCGGTATCGAGTCGCACTTCAAACAAGACAGGCGAGAGCGTGAAATGCTTTGCGACGGCTTTGTAATACTTTTCCAATGTGCCGCGATTTGGCTTTGTGTGCGTGAGTTTGATTAAGCCGACAGATTCAAGCGTTTCAACGTGGTGATAGAGTTTGTTGACATTCTCGCCTAAGTGTTCGGCGACTTGTTTCGTGGTCATGCTCTTTTCGGAAAGCACATGAAGGATTTTCAGGCGGAGCGGGTCGGCGATGGCTTTGATTTGCTCGAGCTTGCGAAGCATATAAATGTCGGTCATATCAATACAAATTTTTGAAATCGAATATAAAACAAAAATCAAATAAAAAGCCCGCACACGGTTGTGCGGGCTTTTGGGCTTAGCGTGATGTGGTTACAAAAACTTTTCACCGCGTAGCACTTGCGCATCGGAGAGATAGGCAATGATGCTGTATTTCTCGAAGTAATGCCGTACGAGGTTCTCTAAAATTCTTTCAGCCACTTCTGCGCTGACAAGCAGTTCCAAGCGAATGTTTTCGCCTTCCCAAGGGCTAATGCGACCGCCGTGTTCGCCTTCGCCGTAGGCTTTTTCAATCGTGTAGCCTTTCGCGCCGAGTTTTTTGACATCGTCAACGAGCCGCTTCTGCAAGGCTTCATCGGCGATAATCGTGAGCAGTTTCAGTGATACAGTTTTCATGTTTCCTCCTTACGCGCCATAAAAAAGTTTTGCGAAGTAGTGATAGAGCGGCAATCCAACGATAATGTTGAACGGAAAGGTAATCGCAAGCGATGCCGTGAGATAATATGTCGGCGAAGCCTGTGGAAGTGCGACACGACACGCGGCAGGCGCGGCGATGTAGGAAGCACTTGCCGCCAGCACGCCAAGAATTGTTGCACCGCCGAGCGAAAGTCCTACTAATTTACCGAGATAAATCCCCAAGACCGCATGCAGAATCGGCATCACGATTCCAAAGCCGATGAGAAATCCGCCGACCTTCTTCAAGTCGCCCAATCGCCTGCCCGTAACTAATCCTGCTTCAAGCAAAAAGAGCGCGAGAATGCCGCGAAACGGCGCGTCAAAAAACGGTGCAACCTGT
>Ga0308409_1000685_pt1 | contig 17644 bp, 10 predicted proteins | sample HotsprSampleMSe4_FD_203469 | JGI IMG/M metagenome (GOLD analysis project Ga0308409, IMG submission 203469) | Hot spring phototrophic mat microbial communities from Mushroom Spring, Yellowstone National Park, Wyoming, United States - 20060912_MSe4 ... | reverse complement strand
GCAGCCGTTCCAGCAGCACGTTGAGAACAGGCCCCTTCAGCTCGGCTCGGCCAAACAGCCGCAAGTTGGCAAGCTTGTAATCGAGGATTTGGTTCAAGATTTTGAGCTGGCGGCGCATGGGATCCCGCGAACAGAGAGCCGTCGTTCGACCGGTTGACTTCAAGCTTCAACATGACCGGTATGACCAGTTTAATGGCTTGGGCCAGAGCAGCAGAAAAGAGGCGTTGCCGGTGTGAAAGGGAAGTGGGACTATCCCATGAGGGTGCGAATGCACCGGCGAATGCTGAGGTTGGATTGCTCCAAGTCGGCAAATCCGCTCAGAAGAGTTCCCTGGCCGTCCAAAAGCAGCAAAGCGGCCTGTTGGCGAAAATTGATCCCAGGCAAGGCTTCGGCGGCCACCTCCTGCAGCTTCTGGATGGTGGATCCCTCGAAATCGACAGAGACATGGACAAAGGGAGAAACCAAGCGCGGATCTGTGGGCACGCTCTCGCGAATAACCTGCAAAACCAGGTTGCGCACCAGCAGCAGCCCTCTGCCATCAACCAGCACGATCTGGCGCAGGCGAGGGTTTTGCCCAAACTCGAGGGCCAAACTTTTGGAGAGGGCCTCCGATTGGGAGCGGGTTTGGCTGTTGGTCAAGATCAGCGCTTGAAGGCCGTCGTACCGACTTAAGTCGAGCTGATCCCCAGCAACGCTTTCCAGCTTGAGGTCAAGCGAGGCTTGGGGGTTGCCGTTGCTGGGGCAGTTGCCGGCTTGAACAGGATCAAACAGGCTGGGACAAAGCAGGGCAAGGGTGGCAAACCCTAGAGCAATCCGTCTCTTTTGAAAGCAAATCCGGCTGCGGTTAGCCAGGGCACAGCAGCAGGACAGTCCTCGGTTCATGGCGGGGAGTTCTGGAGGTGGGCCGGCCAAATCTTAACCGATCTTCATCTTTGGCGCTCCAGAATGCCCTTTGGCTTCTCGTCCCCATTGGGTTGGCGCCCATAATGGAAAGCAGTTTCTGCTTTGCCGACTATGACTCACGCCTGTTTGTTGGATGCCCTCAACCCTGCTCAACGGCAAGCGGTGCACCATTTTTGTGGCCCTTTGCTGGTGGTGGCGGGGGCAGGTTCCGGCAAGACGCGCACCCTCGCCTATCGCATCGCCCACCTCATCCGCCACTACCGGGTGGATCCGGAGGAGATTTTGGCCGTGACCTTTACCAACAAGGCCGCCCGCGAAATGAAAGAGCGCATCGAACGGCTCTTTGCCGAGCAAGAGGCCCAGGAGCAATTCGGGATCCCCTTGGCGCAATTGGAGCCGGCCCAGGCGACGCGGCTGAAATCGGCGGTCTACCACCGTTGGATCAAACCCCTTTGGATCGGCACGTTTCACAGCTTGTTTGCCCAGATCCTGCGCCTGGAGATCGAAAAATATCAGGATCCCAAGGGACGAAAGTGGACTCGCAACTTCTCGATTTTCGATGAATCGGACGCCCAATCCCTGGTTAAAGAGATTGTAACTAAGCAACTCAACTTAGATGAGCGCAAGTTCGATCCAAGATCGGTGCGCTATGCCATTAGCAATGCCAAAAATCAAGGTTGGACCCCTGCCGATCTGGAGCGCCACCAGCCCAATTTCCGAGGTCGCATCCTCGCTCAGGTTTACGAGCTCTACGAAGATCAACTGGCGGCCAATAATGCCCTCGATTTCGACAACTTAATTTGGATCCCGGTGCAACTTTTCCGCCAAAATGAGCAGGTTTTGGCCTACTGGCACCAGCGCTTTCGGCACATCTTGGTGGACGAATACCAAGATACCAACCGCACCCAGTACGAGCTGATCCGGCTCCTGGCCACCAACGGCGAGACCCGCCGCTCCGAGTGGGACTGGACCAATCGCTCCCTCTTTGTGGTGGGCGATGCAGATCAAAGCATCTATCGCTTTCGGGGGGCCGATTTCACCATTTTGCTGGAGTTTCAAGAGACCTTTGGCGATGGCCTGCCGGACGACGATACCCGCACCCTGATCAAATTGGAAGAAAACTATCGCTCCACCGCCACGATTTTGCAGGCGGCTAACGTCCTGATTGAGAAAAACACCGAGCGCATCGATAAAATTCTCCGGCCAACTCGCCCCCCCGGCCATCCCATCGTTTGCTACCAGGCGGAGGACGAAATGGCCGAGGCCGAGTTTGTGGTCAATACCATCCGGCGATTACACAGCCAAAATCCCAACTCTTCCTGGGGAGATTTTGCCATTCTCTACCGCACCAATGCCCAATCTCGCCCTTTTGAAGAGGTTTTGCTGCGGTGGGGGATCCGTTACACGGTGGTGGGGGGGCTGCGATTTTACGATCGCAAAGAGATTAAGGATGTGCTGGCCTATTTGCGGGTTGTGCTCAACCCTGCCGATTCTTTTAGCCTGTTGCGCATTATCAATGTGCCGCGGCGGGGCATCGGCAAGTCCACTCTGGACAAGCTAAGCGAAGCGGCGGCTGCCTTAAATGTGCCCCTGTGGACTATCCTCAGCGACGAGGCCTCTGTTACCAACCTGCTGGGGCGTTCGGCCAAGCCGGTTCTCCAGTTTGCCCAGCTTATCCAGCATTGGCACAGACAGATGGCCCAGGTTTCGGCTGCCGCCCTTCTGGAGGGGCTGCTGCGGGATTGCGGCTATCTGGAAGATCTCAAGGCCCAGGGCACAGAAGAGGCCGAGGAAAGGATCGCCAACGTGATGGAACTCTACAATGCCGCCCGCCAATTTGAAGAAGAACAGGAGGATCCCAGCCTCGAGGCTTTCTTGAGCAATGTGTCTTTAGCTTCCGATTTGGACACCCTTCAGGAGGGAGCTGAGAAAGTTTCGCTAATGACGTTGCATGCTTCCAAAGGGCTGGAGTTCCCGGTGGTGTTTTTGGTGGGGTTGGAACAAGGCCTGTTTCCCAATTTTCGCGCTTTGGAGGATCCTGCCGCGCTGGAAGAAGAACGGCGCCTCTGCTACGTGGGCATCACCCGCGCCCGCGAGCAATTGTTTGTCTGCCACGCCAGCGAGCGGCGGCTCTACGGCAACCGCGAGCCCGCCATCCCTTCCCTATTTTTGAGTGAGCTGCCCCAAGAGCTGATCCAATGGGAAAAAGGCAGGGGGCTTTCGTTCTCCGCCGACAACACGGCTGCGGCCACGCCCAAAGCAAAGGCTGCTCGCCGCCAAGGCCGTTCCTCCCAGTGGGCCGTTGGGGATCGCCTGCAACATCCCCAATTCGGACAGGGGCAAATTACCCACGTGTTCGGCAGCGGCGAACGGATCACCCTGGCGGTGAGGTTTCCCGCCATCGGCCAGCAGAAAATCTTGGATCCCCGCATCGCGCCCATTCAAAAGCTCAGCTAGCTGGCTGGGCTCGAAACCGCTTTGGAGATGGATGGCGTAGCGGTATGGGTCTCATCCTTTTTTGTAGGTGCCTTGATCTCGCCCAGAACTTGCTTGGAATAAGGCGGCTTGGCAGGGATCCCTTTTGTCTTGACACTCCCACCCAGGGGATTCTTACGCAGTCCACAAAAGAACCCGTAACGGCGTTGTCAAAGCGCCTCTAGACAGTTCCTGAAGGCAAAGCCCCAAGGTTCTGCTGACTTTCTTAAGCACAGGTTGGCGGCAGCATTCGCATCAGCGTTGACCAACCACCCCTCTGCCGTTTGGTACAGGCCCCGCTTGACACGCTTTCCAGAAGGTCTCCACCCGTCGGGTTTTTCACCATAATTAGGTTCCATCTAGGAAGCTTGCCTGCGAGCTGTACGCCTCCTCTACCTCAATAAACTCCATCCATAATGCTGACATAATTGCGCAATACGCTCCTTTAACCGACCTGTTGGGACGAAAACAAAGTTTTGGTTAAAACCGCATTCTTGTTTTTGTTCTTTGTTCCAACCGAAGAGGATTCTCCCAATTGAGTGGTGCAAACAGAAGTCAATGACCTTGCGCGCAGCTTTGTGGATTGCATCCCGCATCCGCCGGTTTCCGTAGTTCGGTCAAGCTGCTGCAACCAAAACCCCTGCAGCTTGTGAGTCTTGAGCCTAGCCAGCTCCTTGTTGTGCCACTGGTTGAAGGACTTGACTTTGCGGCCATCAATGATGAAGCTATGTCCTAAGTTGCTAACGCACGTAAGCCAGTTGTTGACTCCGTGGTCAATTGCTAGAGCTTTTCTCGGATCCAGCGATTTGGGCTGGGCAGGCTTGGCATAGACCCACTCCAGCTACAGACTTACAGGTCTGTTGCGCGGCGGAAACATACATTGCGATGAAGTGCTTGTTTTGGGTTCTCGCCATCTCAGCGCAAAGCTCACCATAGCTTGCCCATCGCTTCGTTTTGAAATAGACTTGTCTCGCATAGTACAAAGCACAGTTGTACACCTTATTAGACTGTTGACATAAGTACTCTAATAGGGGGACTAGCTCCCTGTTCCTGACTCGAACCTGCTGACAGCCGCACTCCATCATTGTTGGCAAGCGGCATGGCAACCGCAGTCTGACATGGGCAAGCGATAATGCGAGAGGAAAGTCAACGGTACAATCGCCGCGGTCATGTTGTGGGCGGGCGGTTGTTCATCTTATTTTTTGGCCAAAGAGAAGGAAAGAGGTCTTGGTAGGAGAAGTCAGGAAGAGGTTGTTTGAGCTATGAAACTATATCAACGACCCCCATCATGGGTAAGCCACTAAAGTGGCTAGCGGGCTTTTCCGCCCCGCACTCAAGTGCGGGGCTACCAAACTATCCTTTTGTGTAGGAGAGCCGCTCTGGGCCCTTCCAGGTCTGGATCCTTGAGATCTCCTCAAGAGAAGAGCCCCCTTTGCAATTATTGCGAATTGTTACGAGACTGGCGTCATGCCCCCGGCAGGGATCCGGTTCTCTGGTAGAACGGGAAACAGGTGCTAGGGAAGAATGCCCATTCCCGGCCCACTTGCTTTTTTGCATTGCACAAGGGAGAGCGACCGCATGTTTACTCTGGTTAAGCCCATCACCCGCCACGTGGCCCCTGACGAGCTAGGGGGGCGCCGACTGATGAAGGTGGTGTACGTGGTGTTGGAGCCGCAGTATCAGAGTGCTCTGACAGCAGCGGTGCAGCGCATCAACGCCCGCAACCCCAAGCTGGCGGTGGAGCTGTCTGGCTACTTGGTGGAGGAGCTGCGGGATCCCTCGGGGTATGAGGCTTTCCGGCGGGATCTGGAGACGGCCAATGTCTTTATTGGATCCCTGATCTTTATTGAGGACATCGCCCAGAAGGTGGTGCAGGCGGTAGAACCCCTGCGGGAGCGGTTGGATGCGGTGGTGGTGTTCCCCTCCATGCCGGAGGTGATGCGCCTGAATAAGCTGGGATCCTTTTCTATGGCGCAACTGGGCCAGTCCAAGAGCGCCATTGCCCAGTTCATGCGCAAGCGCCAGCAGGGATCCAACTTCCAGGAGGGGATGCTGAAGCTGTTGCAGACGCTGCCCAAGGTGCTGAAGTACCTGCCCTTTGACAAGGCCCAGGATGCCCGCAACTTCATGCTTAGCTTCCAGTACTGGCTGGGCGGATCCCGCGAGAACCTGGAGAACTTTTTGCTGATGCTGGCGGATCGCTACCTGCCGGGGATGCGGGATCAGGTCAAGTTTGCCGAGCCGGTCACCTATCTGGAAATGGGCATTTGGCACCCGCTGGCGCCGCAGATGTTTGCCAGCCTGGCGGAGTATTGGGATTGGTACAACGCCCGCGAGGATCTGCCAGAGGAGGTGAAGGATCCCTTGGCCCCCTGCGTGGGTCTGGTGCTGCAGCGCACCCACCTGGTGACGGGGGACGATGCCCACTACGTGGCCATGGTGCAGGAGCTGGAGTCGCGCGGGGCGCGGGTGGTGCCGGTGTTTGCCGGCGGCTTGGACTTTTCCAAGCCGGTGAACGAGTTTTTCTGGAACGAGCAGAAGACGGCGCCAATTGTGGATGTGGTGGTGTCGCTAACCGGGTTTGCCCTGGTGGGCGGGCCGGCGCGGCAGGATCACCCCAAAGCCGTGGAGGCGCTGCAACGGCTCAATCGTCCCTACATGGTGGCACTGCCCTTGGTGTTTCAATCGACAGAGGAATGGGCCAATAGCGACCTGGGGCTGCACCCGGTGCAGGTGGCGCTGCAAATTGCCATTCCCGAACTGGATGGGGCCATCGATCCCATCATCCTCTCAGGGCGGGACGCCGTCACCGGCAAGGCCCATGCCCTGCAGGATCGGATTGAGTTGATTGCGGCGCGGGCCATCAAGTGGGCCAATCTGCGGCGCAAGCCCAAGCTGGAGAAGAAGATCGCCATCACCGTTTTCAGCTTTCCGCCGGACAAGGGCAATGTGGGGACAGCGGCCTACCTGGATGTGTTTGCCTCCATCCACCGGGTGATGCAGGCGCTGGCCCACAACGGCTATGACCTGGGGCCAGAGCTGCCCAAAACGCCGCAGGAGCTGATGGAGTCCATCCTGCACGATCCCCAGGCCCAGTACGCCAGCCCGGAGCTGAACGTGGCGGCCAAGCTGTCGGTGCGGGAATATGAGGCCCTGACGCCCTATGTCAAAGCCATTGAGAAATACTGGGGGCCGGCGCCGGGGCACCTGAATACCGATGGGCAAAATCTGCTGATTTACGGCAAACACTTTGGCAACCTGTTCATCGGGGTGCAGCCCACCTTTGGCTACGAAGGGGATCCCATGCGGCTGCTCTTTTCGAGATCGGCCAGCCCCCACCACGGCTTTGCCGCCTACTACACCTACCTGGAAAAGGTTTGGAAGGCCGACGTGGTCATCCACTTTGGCACCCATGGCTCTTTGGAGTTCATGCCGGGCAAGCAGATCGGCATGTCGGGCGAGTGCTACCCGGACAATTTGATCGGATCCCTGCCCAACTTGTACTACTACGCCGCCAACAACCCCAGCGAGGCCACCATCGCCAAGCGGCGCGGCTATGCTTGCACCATCAGCTACCTGACGCCGCCGGCAGAAAACGCCGGCCTCTACAAGGGGCTGCAGGAGCTGCGGGAGTTGATCGGCTCTTACCAAAGCCTGCGGGAAGGAGGACGCGGCATTCAGATTGTCAATGCCATCTGCGACAAGGCGCGCCTGGTCAACCTGGACAAGGATGTGGAGCTGCCCCAGGTGGATGCGGCCCAGCTCACCCTGGAAGAGCGGGACACGGTGGTGGGCAAGCTCTACGCCAAGCTGATGGAGATCGAGTCGCGGCTGTTGCCCTGTGGCCTGCATGTGATCGGGGCGCCCCCCACGGCGGAGGAGGCCATCGCTACCCTGGTGAGCATCGCCAGCATCGACCGCCCGGAAGAAGGGATCCTCGGCCTGCCGCGCATCCTCGCCCAGAGCCTGGGCCGAGACATCGACGAGCTCTACCGCAACCGGGATCAAGGGCACCTGGCGGATACGGAGCTGCTGGATCGCATCAACAAGGCCTGCCACAAGGCGGTGGCGGCCCTGGTGCAGGAGCAAACCGACGCCCAGGGGCGGGTCTCGCGGGTGGCCAAGCTCAATTTCTTCAACATGGGGCGGCAGGCGCCCTGGCTGGTGGCCCTCAAGGAGGCGGGCTATCCGCAGGTGGAGGCGGAGCTGCTCAAGCCTTTGTTTGAGTTTTTGGAAGAGTGCCTCAAGCAAATCACGGCCGATTATGAGCTGGGATCCCTGCTTCGCGCTTTGGAAGGGGAGTACATCCTGCCGGGGCCGGGCGGGGATCCCATCCGCAACCCCGCTGTGTTGCCGACGGGGCGCAACATCCACGCCTTGGATCCCCAGTCTATCCCCACGGCAGCGGCCATTAAGTCGGCGGAGATGGTGGTGGAGCGGCTGCTGGCCCGCGAGCTGAGCGCCAACGGCGGCAGGTACCCGGAAACCATCTCGGTGGTGCTCTGGGGCACGGACAACATCAAGACCTACGGCGAGTCGCTGGCGCAGGTGCTGTGTTTGCTGGGGGTGCGTCCCCAGCCGGATGCCCTGGGGCGGGTGAACAAGGTGGAGCTGATCCCCTTGGAGGAGCTGGGGCGGCCCCGCATTGACGTGGTGGTCAACTGCTCCGGCGTGTTCCGGGATCTCTTTGTCAACCAAATGGCCCTCCTCGACCGGGCGGTAAAGCTGGCGGCCCTGGCCGATGAGCCGCTGGAGCTGAACTATGTGCGCAAGCACGCTCTGCAGCAGGCCAAGGAGCTGGGGCTGACGCTGGAGCAGGCGGCAACGCGGGTCTTTTCCAACGCTTCTGGCTCCTACTCGGCCAACATCAACCTGGCGGTGGAAAACAGCTCCTGGGAGGACGAGAGCGAGCTGCGGGAGATGTACCTCTCGCGTAAGTCCTTTGCCTTCGGATCCAATCTGCCCAACCAGCAGATGCGGCAGCTGTTTGAGGCCAGCCTGAAGACGGTGGACGTGACCTTCCAGAATCTGGATTCGTCGGAGATCAGCCTGACGGATGTCAGCCACTACTTCGATGCGGATCCCACCAAGCTGGTGCAGAGCCTGCGCCCGGACGGCAAGGCCCCCTCGGCCTACATGGCGGATACCACCACGCCCAGCGCCCAGATCCGCACCCTGAGCGAGACGATCCGCCTCGATGCTCGCACCAAGCTGCTCAACCCCAAGTGGTACGAGGGCATGCTCAAGCACGGCTACGAAGGGGTGCGGGAGATCGCCAAGCGGCTGGTGAATACCTCCGGCTGGTCGGCCACGGCGGGAGCGGTGGACAACTGGATCTACGAGGAAACCAACGAGACCTTCATCAAGGACGAGGCGATGCGGCAGCGCCTGATGAACCTCAACCCCCACTCCTTCCGGCGCATCGTCGGCACCCTGCTGGAGGTGCACGGGCGTGGCTACTGGCAGACTTCCCAGGCCAACATCGAGCGCCTGCAGGAGCTGTACCAAGAAGTGGAAGACCGGATCGAGGGGGTGGAGTAGAGGCCAAAAGGGATCCCTGCCGATCGTTGCCGTTGCCACTGGAAGAGGGGTGAGGGAGTTCTACCCCAGCAACCCCGACCAGCGTAGGTAGGCCTCGATCAGGGGGGATCCCGCCAAGGCGGCCACGGCGCCGCCTAGAGCCAAGTAGGGGCCGAAGGGGATGGGTTTGCCCAGGCGGGCCCTTCCCCCGGCCATGGCCAGCAGGCTGCCCAGCAAACCAAGCCCAGAGCCCAAGATGAGGGCCACCAACACCCCTTGCCAGCCCAGCCACATGCCGATCAGGGCCAGCAGCTTACCATCTCCTCCGCCCATGGCCTCCCGCCGCAAAACCCAACGGGCGACAAAGCCAATGCCTTCCAACAGCCAGATGCCCAGCACGGCGCCCGCGATCCCGGCCACCAGTGACCAGCCCATGGCGGCCAGGGATCCCGACCCTTCCAGCCAGGGCAGCGCCAGGCGGGCCAGCAGCCCCGCCAGCAGGCCGGAGCGGGTGAGCGACTCCGGCAGCCAAAACGTATCCAGGTCAACCAGGGCCAGCGCCAGCAGCCAGCCCAACAAGACACAGGTGAGGAGCCCGCGGGGAGAAAATCCCAAGATGGCGATGCTGAGGCCGAACAGCCCCATGGTCAAGGCTTCAACGGCAGGGTAGCGCCAGCTAATCTGCGCCCCGCAGTGGCGGCAGCGGCCCCGCAGCAGGAACCAGCCCAGAATGGGGATGTTCTCCATCGGGCCCAGGGGCGTCTTGCAGTGGGGACAATGGGAGCCGGGATGGAGCAGAGAAAGACCTTGCGGCAGGCGATAGACCACCACATTGAGAAAGCTGCCCACACAGGCCCCCAGCACCAACACCAGCACCCAGACCAACAGGCGCAGCTCCCAGGTGCTGGCAAGGAAGTCCACCATCGCAGCCGTCCACAGGGAGAAAAAGAGGCTTGCTCTGCTATCGTAGGCGCCTAGGCTCGGCTTGGGCAGAAGGGCCTCAGCGGAGCGGCTCCAACTGCTGCAGCGGAATGAAAGTTTCTTGGGGCAGCAGGATGGGAAACTCAGAAAAGATCAGATCCCCTCGCAGGGTACGGCGATGGATGACCACGCCCCGCGGCGGCTGCTCCAGCACCTCCGGTCGATACTGCAAATGGTATTGATAGATCTGGCGAGCTGCTTGCAGCAAAGCGCTGTCCATGTGCGGTTTCCCCACCTCGCAAAGCCCACTATCACCCTAACGACCCTGCCAAGATTCTCTGGGATCCCTAACGTTCTGTCCGCCCCTTTTGAGCATTTTTAGAAACGCTTAAGCTTCCTTAAGAGCGGCGGATCCCTTGAGCTAGACGCTCACTCCTTTGACCAGAGGCGGGCCGATCCGCCTCGCCTCTCGGTAGCTTAAACCCTAGGATATCGCCGTCAAGAGCCAGTGGGCCATCTTTCCCAATTCTTAAACTTGCAAGAGGAAGGATCTGGAGGGTGCGTTGCCCATCTGGCGGGAGCATGCGGCTGGTGGCGAGCGCCAGCCCTAGGCCGGATGCAGTTTGCCTCTGTCTTGCGGGGTCGGCAACCGGTCAAGGTTAAGACAACGCCATGGATCCCGCCTGAGCGCGAGAGTACAGTGGGGGCAAAAGCGCTGAAGAGGGATGGAGAGAACCTATCTGCTGGGGCTGGGCTGGATCCTGGGCCTGTTGCTGCGGGCCTGGCCGGCGGCGAGCGGCTGGGGCTGGGGGATCCCGCTGGCTTTGGGATTGGCGGGATCGCTGCTGTACCGGCGACGACCGCGCTTGGCCCGCACCTGGCTGGCGATGGGGCTGGTGGGGTGTCTGGCCTGGGCCTACCTGGGCTGGCGGCAGCCGGTTCCCGGCCCGACGGATATCAGCCTTCTGGCCCCGCAGCGGCAGATGAGCCTGGTGGGCACCGTTCTTTCGGAGCCCCGCCCCACCCGCAGCGAGCGGCGGCAATTTTGGCTGGAGGCGGAGCAGGTGCTGGAGGCCAACCAAACGGCCCGCCAGGTAAGCGGCAAGCTCTACGTCACTGCCAGCCCTGAGGCTCTCCCAAGCCAGGATCTCCATCCCAACCAGCGGGTGCGCCTGACGGGATCCCTCTACCTTCCCAGTCTCGCCTTAAACCTGGGCAGCTTTGACTTTCAGGCCTATCTGCAGCGGCAGGGGGCTTTTGCCGGCTTCATCGCCCGCGAGGTGATCCCCCAGCCGGGGGGAAGGGGCTGGGGAGGTTGGGTGCTGCGGCGGCGGGTGCGGGAGGCGTTCATTGCCGGGCTGGGGGAGCGGCAGGGGAACCTCTTGGCTTCCTTGGTGCTGGGATCCCGGGCTGCCCAGTTGGATTTTGATTTGCAGGATGCCTTTCGAGAAGTTGGCCTGGCCCATGCGCTAGCGGCCTCTGGGTTTCACGTGTCGCTGCTGGTGGGGGTGGTGTTTGTCCTAACGCGGCGGCTGGCGGTACGCCTGCAGCAGGGGATCCTCCTGGCGGTCTTGGGGATTTACCTGGCCTTGACGGGCTTTACCCCTTCGGTGCTGCGGGCGGCGGTGATGGGGGCAGCGGCCATGCTGGTGTTGACGGAGCCAAGACTGGAAGGAAAAGTTAGGCTTAACCCCCTGGGGACGCTGCTGGTGGCGGCGGTTTTGCTGTTGATCTACCAGCCGCTGTGGATTACCGATCTGGGGTTTCAGCTCAGCTTTGCCGCCACCCTGGGCCTGCTGGTGGGGGCAGGGCCGATTGGATCCCGGCTGGACTTTTTGCCGCCGGCGGTGGCCACGGCTCTGGCCGTTCCGCTGGCCGCCCAGATCTGGACGCTGCCGCTGCAGGTGGCCATCTTTGGCCGCATCCCCACCTACTCGCTGCTGGCCAACCCGCTGCTGCTGCTTCTCTTGGTGCCCCTGCTGGTGGCGGGGTTTGGGGTGGCTTTTGTGGCCTTGCTCTGGCCGGGGCTGGGATCCCTGCTGGCCCGGCCCTTGACGTTTTTGATCACGCCTTTGATCAACTGGGTGGGCTGGATGGCCAGCTGGCCCCTGAGCTCCTACTACACCGGCAGGGTCTCGCTGCTCCAGTGTCTACTTCTCTACGGGGCGCTGGTGGCTTTGACCTTTTGGCCCCGCTGGCGGCGGGCTTTGCGCTGGCAGGGCACTGCTCTGATAATGGCCGCCATCCTCTTGGGGCCAAGGCTGTGGCCGGGGCCGCCGGTCGAGATCACCGCTTTGGCCAGTGGCCGCCTCCCCGTCCTGGCCATCCAAGCCGAAGGACGCCACCTCTTGCTCAACAGCGGCGATCCCCGCCTGGCCGAGCGCACCGTGTTGCCCTTTTTGCGGCAGCAGGGCCTGCGCCGTCTGGAGGGGGCGGTGGCCATGACCTCTGCCGGCTCGGCCAATGGGGGCTGGGAGATCCTGCTTTCAGCTTTCTCCATCGGGCAGTTCTGGGACGGGGGCGGCGTCAATGCCGCCTCGGACAGCTACCTGCGCTCTCTTAGCGCCGTGCAAGCTGCCGGGATCCCCTATCAAGTCTTGCGGCCTGCCGACCGGATCCCCTTCTCGGAGCGGCTGAAGCTGCAGGCCGTCCACACCAACCCCTTGGTGTTGACCTTGGAGGCCGAGGGATCCCGCTGGCTGCTCTTGGGATCCGCCGGCCCCCCTGTCCAGGCGGAGCTGACCGGATCCCCCTTGCTGCCGGCCCAGATCGACTGGCTGTGGTGGGATGGGGGATCGCTGATCCTGGACTTGCTGGAGCGCTTTCAGGTGCAGGCGGGCATCAGCTCCGGCCCTGTTGGCGAGGCAGTGACCACCTGGTTTCGGCAAAAGCAGCGGCCCCTCTACATTGCCGAGCGCGTTGGAGCAGTAACCTGGTCGCCCCGGGGCGTGCAAACCCTGCGGGCGCCACTGGACGGATAGGTGGCTTGGGGGAGAAGGGCTTAGGCGACAGCTCAAGGCTGGATCAAAAGTTACTGATACATTTACGCTGAACACTGCTGAACATCACTGTTCAACTATGCAGCGATAGCATTCTGTTTGTTTCCAAACAGAATGGCGGTATCCCGCAAAGCTTTGAGTAGAATACCCAAAGCGCAGTTTCCGTGTCGTCTTACTACCAATTTTCTGCTTTGCTTTGGCTACCATGTTGGCAGACTCGAAAGTAAACAGAAAGATCAACTGGTAGTAATCCGTACTGAACATATTATACATTATTTTCAGTATAGTTGAGCTTATTATTGACTAGAGTCATGCTCTCAAGCTAGCCTTCCCACTAAGCCCACGACAAACCAACAGGCAGGACTGGATGGCAGCCAAGAAAACCGACACCAAACGCCCAATCGAATCCTACGAGCACCGCGACAAAGAGCGTGTCAATAATCCACCTGTGGGGTTGGTGACGCCCCAGACTGACCCGGATGCCGGGCAAACGAAAAAGCGCTATGCCTACGATCCTCACCTCGACCCGCAACTGGTCTGGGCCGGCAAGGCCGAGCACACCTCGTTCGCGGTGCCGACGATCTCGCTCCATGTCCACGAGCGCATCGACCCCCGTACGATCATCGAGGCGGTGAAGAAGCGGAACGGCAGCGGCGGCGCGGAGCAACTCAGCCTTTTTGAAGAGGAACGCCGAGAGCCGCTGCGCCAGGCCGTCGAGTTCTACCAGCACAAACACGGCTGGACCAACCGCCTCATCGCTGGCGACTCGCTCCTGGTGATGAATTCGCTCCTGGAAAAAGAGGGCATGGCGGGCAAAGTGCAGATGATCTACCTCGACCCGCCCTACGGCATCAAATACGGCTCTAACTTCCAGCCCTTCGTCAACAAGCGCGACGTCAAGGACGGCAAAGACGAGGATTTAACCAGCGAGCCAGAGCAAATCCGCGCCTTCCGCGACACCTGGGAGCTAGGCATCCACTCCTACCTCACCTACCTGCGCGACCGGCTACTGCTGGCGCGAGAACTCCTCACCGAAAGCGGCAGCATCTTCGTGCAGATCGGCGACGAGAACGTCCATCTGGTACGCTGCTTGATGGATGAAGTGTTTGGGGCGGGGAATTTTGTGCGACTTATCACGTTCGCTAAAACCGGCAGCATGGTATCCAACGAGTTAGGCCGGACGAGTGATTATCTGAATCTGGTATGCCAGGGATAAAAAATATTTGAAATATCGCCAGTTGTATTCTGAAAAGCTGCCTGATGCCTTCTATAGTAATGTGGAGCTACCCGACGGTACCGTGCGAAAGATTACCCGGGCCGAGATGGTCGATCCGTCGCTGTTGCCAGCGGGAGCAAAGGTCTTCCAGCTCGTAAGCCTGGAGAGCTCGGGGCCGCCGGGCGAGGATACGCCGCTCCAATTTAAGGGAGAGACCTTCAGACCGAACAAGAACAGCCATTGGAAGCTGATCTACCCCGATGGCATGGAGGCGTTGAAACGCACGGGTCGCGTGACTAAGGATGGCAGCAAACTTCGATGGAAATATTATATCGACGATTATCCGCTCAAGGTCTTGTCTGAGGTCTGGGACGACACGGCCGGATTCAATCCTGAGCAACGATACGTGGTTGAAACGCGTACGAAGGTTGTAGAGCGCTGCCTCCTGATGACCACCGACCCGGGCGATTTGGTGTTTGACCCGACGTGTGTGCGGAAGGGGACGCGGGTGTGGTGTGTGAAGGACGGGGGACGCTCCCTCCCCGTTTACGGGGAGGGCTGGGGAGGGGCTGACAGAGGAGAAGCTAACCAGGAAGAGGCCAACTGTGGAGGGGCCACACTGCTTTCCGAGGATGGAGGAGGCAGCCCCCCTGTAGTCCCCCCGCATGCGGGAAGCAGCCCCCCTGTGGTCCCCCCGCATGGGGGGGGACACTGCTCCCTCCCCGCTTGTGGGGAGGGCCGGGGTGGGGCTGAATGGGATAGGGCCATCCTGCGCCCCATCGAATCCATCCAGCCCGGCGACTGGGTTTTGGGGCATGACGGGCAACCGCATCGCGTCGTGCGCGTGATCCGCCGGCCGTACCGCGGCAAGATGATCGGCATCCGCCACGAAAAAACTGACGCGACGCTCTGGCTCTCTGCCGACCACAAGGTGCTCGCCAAACGCCGCCCGCGCTCACTGGGAGGGCATAACGACTGGTCGGGCATTCCCCGGGGGTTGCGCGGGCGAAGCAAAATGCTGCGGCGTGAAATGACCCCGCCGGAGCGTAAGCTGTGGACGGCGCTGCGCAACAACCAAACCGGTTTCGCCTTCCGACGCCAGCATCCCATCGGTCGGTATATAGCAGATTTTTACAGCCGCGACGCCCAACTTGTCGTCGAGGTGGACGGCGTGCTGGCCCACAGCAGCGAAGAGGCACTGGCTCACGATCAGGCCCGCGATGCCTATCTCCGCGAGCTGGGCTTGGAGGTGCTGCGCGTCCCGGCCAGGGAGGTGCTGTCCAATCTGGAGGGCGTTTACGAAACCATTCGACACGCCTGCCAACTTCAGCTCAGCGTCGAGAAGGCCGAATGGGTGGAAGCGCAGGACCTGGCTGTGGGGGATTGGGTCTTCTTTGGTCCGCAGCGGGTCGCCGTGCGCATCGCCGAACTCCACACGCAAGAAACCGAAGAGGAGTTGTATGACCTGGAGGTAGAAGACGCGCACTCTTTCATCACGGAGCTGTGCGTCGTGCACAATTGCGGCAGCGGCACCACCGCCTACGTTGCCGAGCAGTGGGGCCGGCGCTGGATCACCTGCGACACCTCACGCGTCGCGATCACAATCGCCCGCCAGCGGCTGATGACTGCGGTTTTCGACTACTACGAACTGGCGCACCCGCAGGAGGGCGTCGGCTCCGGCTTCAAGTACAAGACCGTGCCCCATGTCACGCTCAAGTCCATCGCCAATAACCCGGAGATCGACGGCATTTACGCGCGGCTCCATCCGGCAGTGGCAGCGGCCCTTGCTGAGCTGAACGCTGCGCTTCATGGCCAGCCGGTCAAATTCCAGGTCACCCAAGGCGGTCGGGCCGGCCAGTTCGTGGACTTCGCCGCACCCGATGAAGCAACCTTCACCATGCCCGCTGGCCAGGTGGTCAAGGTCAACGAGCTGGTGGAATGGGAAGTGCCCTTTACGTTTCCTGCCGACTGGCCGGAAAAAGCGCGCGAACCCTTCGAGCGTTTCCATCAAGCCCGCCGCACCCTCCAAAAGGAGATCGACGCCGCCATCGCCCGCCATGCGCCGCAGGAGACGCTCTACGACCAGCCCTTTGTGGACAGGAAGAAGGTGCGCGTCACCGGCCCCTTTACGGTTGAAGCGGTGCCGGCACCGGCGGTCAAGTCGGTGGACGAGATTTTGGAGGAGAAGCCGCAACCTGCCGATACGTCTATTACCCGCTCCGGCGAGACCCTGCGCCAGGCCGAATGGCGTGACGAACTGCTGCGCACCGGCATTCGCGGCAAGAACGGGCAATACATCCGCTTTGCCCGCCTAGAGCCCCTGCCCGGTTGCCGCTGGCTCCATGCCGAGGGGGAAACGCGGCCAAGCGACGAAGGGGCAAATACCGTGCGCGAGACGGCGCCAGCCTACGATCCCATGCGCGTGGTCGTCTCCTTCGGCCCGGAATATGGCCCGCTCGAGCAGCGGCAAGTTGAGCATGCCTGGCAAGAGGCGCGGATGCTCAGCCCACAGCCCAAACTGCTGATCTTCGCCGCCTTTCAATTTGACCCCGAAGCAGCAAAAGATATTGACGAGATGAAGCCAGAGCTGGCCGGCATGCAGTTCCTCAAAGTCCAAATGAACGCCGACCTACTCACCGACGACCTCAAAAAGAAGCGCGCCAGTAACGAATCCTTCTGGCTCATCGGGCAGCCGGATGTGGAGCTGCGCAAAGCCGAAGATGGCTGGTTTGTGGTTGAGGTACACGGTTTCGACTACTACAACACCAAGACCGGGGCCATCGAATCGGGCGGCAAGGACAAGATTGCCATGTGGATGCTCGATACCGACTACGACGGGCGCTGCCTCTACCCCCGTCAGGTCTTCTTCCCGATGGCGGGCGAGAAAGAAGGCTGGGCGAAGCTGGCGCGCAATCTCAAGGCCGAGATTGACGAGGACCTCATAAAAGCCTATAGCGGTACGGTGTCGTTGCCCTTCGCACCGGGCGAGCACAAGCGCATTGCCGTCAAGATCGTGGATGACCGGGGCATTGAGAGCCTGAAGGTAATGGAGTTGCCAATATGATCGATGATCAAACCTTGCAAGAGATCGTCCGGCGTATCGTGGCAGCGGCCCAGCCCAGCCGCGTACTCTTGTTTGGCTCCTATGGCCGCGGCGATGCCGACGCGGGTTCCGACCTAGACATCATGGTGATCAAACCAGAGGTGTCTGATCGGTACGCCGAAATGATTCGTTTGCACGAAGCGGTGGGCGATATGGGCCCAGGGTTGGATATCCTCGTTTATTCCGAGGCGGAATACCAGCGGCGCAGCCGTGTGCCAGGCACCGTGCTGTACTGGGCGCGCAAGCAGGGAAAAGACCTCTATGAAGCCGCATCTTGAGGAGGCTTGGCGGTTGTTGCGCCTAGCGGAGCGCGACATCAAAGCCTTCGAAGTCCTCAAAAAAGCGCCGGATGTTCATCTCTCCATTACAGCCTGTTAAGAGCTCAAGGGGTACAATAGCAGCACTTAGCAAACCAACTTCGGAAGGAGGATGGATTGATCAGTAGTAAAGAAGTCTTCACTATCTGCTCCATGCTATATTTCCCAATTCTGCAAAGCTGCCGAATAA
>Ga0308409_1000672_pt1 | contig 17886 bp, 14 predicted proteins | sample HotsprSampleMSe4_FD_203469 | JGI IMG/M metagenome (GOLD analysis project Ga0308409, IMG submission 203469) | Hot spring phototrophic mat microbial communities from Mushroom Spring, Yellowstone National Park, Wyoming, United States - 20060912_MSe4 ... | reverse complement strand
ACCCGATTGGCAGTAACGTCCCCGAAAATCTGTCTACAGTGGGCACAGCCGTTCGGAAGACGCTAGAGGCGGCGGGTGGACGCCCCGTTTGGGCGGTCATTCAGGCGCATCGTCAACCACCGCCGCATTCCCCCAACCGTTTCCCAACGCCTGAAGAAATTCGCTGCATGGCGTACCTCGCCTTAAACAACGGAGCCAAGGGGCTATTGTTCTACGCTTGGGGCGATGTTTACCACACCGAACAGGGTGAATGGGTCAGCGGCTTCAAGTATAGCGACTCATTGCTGCAGTTTTTTCCTCAGTTTAATCGCGAGCTCGAGGAGATAGGGGTGTATTATCTACGTGGCGTGGTTCGGAAGGACACCGTGCGCTTCGAGCCATCGGATGTTGGCTTAGATGCGGCGCATGTCGTGCATGGAAAGACGGAAGCGGTGGTGGTGGTCAACCCGACACCAAAACCGGTGCGCGCCAGCATCTCCGCGCCGGGCATTCGCTTTCAAAAGGAGTTCTCTCCCTTCGAGGTGTATGTCTTTAAATATTAACAATTGTCGGGGAGTTGCAAAAAAACCGCTTGTTTGGGTTGAAGGGGGATGCGGCACGCATCAGTCTTGACCATCTCGCGCACCCATCCGATAGTGGCGGTGATTCTCGCGGCGGGACGGGGCACGCGCATGAAGGCGTCCCACCTGCCGAAAGTGTGTTTTCCCATCGCGGGTGTGCCTGCTATCGCACGAGCGATCGAGGCGTACGTGCGCTGTGGCATTCGGACGCACTGTGTGGTAGTAGGTCAGGGAGCGGAAGCCATCATGGGCGTGCTGAAAGACCTGCCCGGACAGCGCATCTACGCCCATCAGCCCGAACCCCGCGGTACGGGGCACGCCACCCGCGTGGCGGTCGACCTGCTGCAGTCGCTGGGCTACACAGGCGACGTGCTGGTGGTGGCAGGCGACAAGGTTATCGAAGAAGCCTTCCTCGCGCGGCTGATAGACACCTTCTACTCTACCCGCGCCGACCTCGCGTTTGCAGTGGGCAGCGTTTCGGACTTCCCCACCTCGGGACGCGTGGTGCGCGATGCGGGTGGCAGGGTTTGCGCCATCGTGGAGGTGTTTGACCTCGCGCGGGCGCAGATATTGCGGGCACTTCGGGACGCTGCGCAGCACGCCCCTCTCACTGCCGAACAGGCGAGACTCCTCGTCGCCCACGCGTTTCCGCAGGAGAAAAAAGCGGCGCGTGCGCTGGGTGAACTCTGGCAGGCTATCGAGCGCGGCGAGGTTATCCCGCCGGAAAGGATACCGCAGGAGGACGGGATTCGCGCGGGGCGCGCCGTTCTGCCGGTGGAACAGGTGGAAAGCGCTCAGGAGGCGAACCTGTCGGTCTATCTGTTCCGCGCCCCCCTGCTCTACGATGCGCTCAGCAGGTTGTCCGCCGATAACGCACAGGGCGAGGAGTATCTCACCGACATCGTGGCATTGCTGGCTCAGCGCGGGGCGAACATCCAGACCGTACCGGTCGCCTATCCCGAAGAGGCGATGGCTTTCAACACCCCCGAAGAGCTGCAGGCTATCGAGCGATACCTCACCACCCGACGTGGGATGCAGGTGCAGGAGCCGGTGCGCGGGGTGCGCACCGTCAGCCAGTGGCTTGCCGCGTTGGAGGCGGGCGATGCGGATATCCTGCGCCTGCTGCGCGAAACATATGGCGGTGACGACGCCATCGCCGAGAGCAAACGCCGCCGTCTGCTCAGGTTGCTCACCGTGCACCTGCAACGCTTCGGCGACCAGCCAGTGGCGATAGCGCGCGCACCGGGCAGGGTCAACATCATGGGCAGGCACATCGACCACCAGGGTGGGCACGTCAACATGATTGCCATCGACCGCGATGTACACGTGGTGGTGGGCTTGCGCTGCGACCGCCAGGTGCAACTGCAGAACCTGCGCCCGAAGGAGTTCCCTCCGCGCGAGTTTTTGCTGGACGACCTGCTGCAGGGCTATCAGCCTGGCGCGTGGGTGGAGTTCGTGAACAGTGCGCCGGTGCTACAGGCGGCGGCAGCCGCTCGCGGCGAGTGGTCGCAGTATGTCAAAGCCGCCTGCGCCCGCCTGCAGGCACACTTCGCCGACTTCCGCCTGCCCGGCTTTAACCTGAGCGCAGACGGAGATGTGCCTATCGGCGCGGGGCTGAGCTCCTCATCGGCAGTGGTGGTGGCGACGATGGAAGCTTTGCTGCATCTCAACCGCTTTGCCCTGCCGCCGGAGCAGTTCGTGGATTTGTGTGGGGAAGCCGAGTGGTATGTGGGCACGCGCGGGGGCGCAGGCGACCACGCAGCGATGAAATTCGCACAGCGCGACGCCGTTGTGACCATGCGCTTTTTCCCGTTTCAGGTGATGGGAACCACCCCCTTCCCGAAAGGTTACCGCTTCCTGGTGTGCCATTCGCACCAACAGGCGAAGAAGACCGCTGGCGCACGCGACCAGTTTAATCACCGCGTGGCGTGCTACCATCTGGGCAGAGAGTGGCTGAAGCACACCTTCCCACACCTTGCGCCGCGCATCGAGCATCTGCGCGATGTGAACACCGGGCAGCTGGGCATCTCGCTTGCCGGGCTCTACCGACTGCTGAGCCACCTGCCGGAGCTTGTCGAGAGACAGGAGATACTGGAACGCCTGCCCGTCGAGCGCGTCCTGCCCTACCTGAGTACGCATGACGAGAAACTGAACCGCTATCCCCTGCGTGCGGTCGTGCTGTTCGGGCTGGCAGAGTGCGAGCGCAGCCGCCGCACCGCCGACGTGTTACGCAACGGGCAACTGCACACCTTCGGGCTGTGGATGAACCGCTCGCACGATGGCGACCGTGTCGCCCGCTGGAACCAAGACGGCAGTGAGTACCAGCCGTTCCAGATGGACTACTCCGACTCCGCCCTGCAGAGCCTGTCCCGGCAGGCGGAGGTTCGCGCCAGAGATGCTGATTTGGTACTGCAACCGGGCGCATACGCCTGCAGCACTCCCGAGATCGACTGGATGGTGGATGTCGCCCTGCAGGTGCCCGGTGTGCTGGGCGCGCAGATACTGGGCGCAGGGCTTGGCGGCTGTATCCTCGTGCTGGTGCGCGCAGACGCCTGCGACGCCGTGCAACACGCGCTTATCGACCGCTACTACGCCCCGCGTGGGCTGGAACCCGATATGTTCGTGTGTCAGCCTGTGGCGGGCAGTGGTGTCATCGCCGTCCCGTAAGCGACAAGCCCCCTTCTCCAGAGACAGGTCTCCCGCCGAGCCGTAAACCCCTCCCCGCCTGCGGGGAAGGCTGAGGAGGGCAAAATCCATCCACGCGGATAGGGCTGGGGGAGTCGGCTCACCGGGAGGTTCGCTCTCCAGTTTGTGCGCGCAACTCATGGCTTACCGGCTTTCTCCCCGAATCCATTCTATCTCCACCTCCGTATTAGCAGCAGACCCCGGATCCAAGCGGATACCGGTAATCGTTTGCCCGCGCCAGAGCGGGTGCTCCCCAACGGGCAGAACCACCTCTTGCCACTCGCCGTCCAGCGGTAACTCGAACCGTATCACCTTGCTCTCGTCAAAGCCGGGCGAGCTAAGGGTTGTCCAGTAGAACTGGGCACCGCGATTGCCCGTGCCACGCAGGCGGATGCGGATATAGCGGATAGAGTCGCCGTCCAGCCGACACAGCGGACGCACCATATAAGGGTCGCTGCCAGTGGAGCGAGCCAGCAGTGAGCCGCGCCGAACCTGCAACGGCTCCAGGTCGTTGGCGGGTTCCCAGCCTTCGGTGTCCTCTTCGAACTCGAACCTGAGCTCCGTCATGATGCGGGGGAAGGCGGGTATGTTCGCCCTCTGCACGCCGCGTACTTCCACCGAGACTTCCGCGTCCGTCGCCAGCCATACCACCAGCGCACGGTGCGCCTGCGAGTACTTCCAGCAGCTTTCCGCACGAGATTCGGGAGTCAGACGCTCTACCTCCGGCAAAGGTTGTCCCTGCAACAGCACCTGCGCTGGTCGAGACACGCCGCTTATCAACAGGTTGCCGCGCTCGCCTTTCGGATGGCGCAGCACCACGCGCAGGGTATCGCCCGCCTCGCCTGCCTGTATTTTAACCGCGCGACTGCTGATACGGATGCCGCTGGAAAGGCGCAAGGTTCTCGGCTCTTCCTCACGCCCCAGAAAGTGATAGACGTTTTTGAGTATCTGCCGCGGCGGGAAGTCCCAGGCGGCGCGCACGTCGGTAATGGTGTGGTAGCTGTCGGGCCAGAGGGTGATGTTCTTGCCAGACGTGGACTGCTGATACATCGCGCTGCGCGTGATGCCCAAAGCGACCTGCTTCCACAGCGCGGGGGCAGTCCTGTCGGTTTCGCATAGTTTGATGAGTGCGTAAGCATAACGCAAGCCATTCCACTGCACGATGTTGCCAAACCAGCTGCCCACATACCACGTCGCCCCGAAAACAGGGATAGACCCGTAGCGCATCCAGGGCTTGCCATGCGCGTTCCACACATACACAAAGGGCAATCCTGCCCGTGCCCACCGGCGCGCCTCCGCCAGCCAGCGTGCATCACCGCTGAACCAGTATCCCTCGATATAAGCGTCGATGGCATCGGCGGCAGCGAGGATGTCGGGGGTATGCACCGGAACCTCCCACACCTGTGCCGCGCGCGGTACAGTGAAGCGCCGCATGAACTCCAGCGTCTTCGCCCCAGCGCGATACGCCTCCACACTGCCGCAGATGCGGGCATAGCGCAGTACCTCGTATGCGTTGCGGGCGCACGTGCCAACCTCCACTGCATCGGGTGGTCCCAGCAGGTGATAGTCGTAGCCTTTGAACACGCCGGTGTCACGTCGGTCGGCGTCGAAGCCCCAGGAACCGTCGGGGTTCTGGGACTGCATCAGCTCCAGTGCCCGAGAACGCAGGAAAGACAGGGTGTTCTCGGTATCACCGTGCTCGAACTGCATGTCCTCCGCCTGCGGAATGCCCACCATGCTCACTCGGGATTGAGTCCTTTCTACCATGGCACGCCACGCTGAGGCTTCGGGATGGTTCGGCAAGATGGTGAGTGCCTTCAACAGGTCGTACACATAGTCCAGCCGAAAAGCCGGGCGCGACCAGATTGCCGGTCCGCCCTGAAACGGCAGCCAGCCTTCCTCGTCCGAAACCCACAACGAGTCGGTATACGCCTTCATACTCCATGCAATCTGCCTCAGGTCATCACCCTGCGGGGCAGGTAGCGGGGGGTCTGGGCGAAAGTGTGCAAACCAGGCGTCCACCACACTCAGCGCGTCCCTCGCCTGCGGGTTGACATAGATTATCGCGTGCAGACGGAGAGGGGCGTTCGGGGAAACGCGGAACGGCTTTTCGGCGGTCAGGCGGTTCTCACCTAAGCCCGCAGGCACGTTGGGCGCAATTAGACCGAGGCGATGCGCCGCCGTTCCCTGTAGCCTGTCGGGTACGGCAAACACTGGCTGCGAGCGATCTTGCCCTTTCGCCCATTGGTCATACATGTTCCACAATAGTCCCACTGTTGCCAGTGGCGTTTTCACCCCCATGGCAGGGATAGTGACCTTATGCGGATGCGGCACAAAGCGCACGCGGTCGGGATGGTCTTTCGCGATGTCCAAATCGCTACTGCTCACTTCGTCGGGCGAGAGCCACTCCAGTCCCGGAAAGAGGGCTTCCTGTTTCGCGTCGGCGGTGGTGCCGTCGCCAACGAGTAGCATCGGGCCTTCGAAGGAGAGTATCTCGCGCGGGCGGTTGGGTACGCAGGCGTATGCCACTCGCAGCGTCTGAGCATCCAGCGCTTGCAGGCTCAGCGTGAAGGTCCACCGTGCGCCTGCGCGGTCACTGGCGCTGCCCGATAGCGTTACCGGAGCCTTTGGGCTTCGCCTGGCGGGCGCACTATAACGCGCGTAGAGCCGTTGCACCGAGCCGTCAGGCAGTTTCACGACGACGCTGCCTAAGTGCGGCAGCCGCGCCGCCACCCGATTTCCCACGCGCAGCTCGGCAATCGTGCGGTCGGAGCCGGGCCGTATCCACAGCGCACCCGCCACCCGTTGCGCTGAACGGTGGAGGGCATCAGTAACGATAAGGGTGCTGGTAGCGTTTTGCGGGGAGGTCTCCGGCGCGCGCAAAGCGCAATGCACCCGCCACTCTCCCAGTCGCCTGTGTGCCCGTATCTTCCATCGCACTACTGCCTTCCGTCCGGGGGCAATCGGTGTCACCGTCTGCGTGTCGCTACCCACGATAGTGAGGGGAGAACCAGGAGGCAACGTACAGCGCAACTCCACCCCTTCCGCGATAGCCACACCACGATTATGCACCGTCGCCACAATCTCGGCGGTTCCACCGGGTGCAACCATCGCGGGCTTCATCAGCACACTCTGCAGCTCCACACGTGGGGTGAGCGGGAAGGTTTCCTGCACGGTCTCGTTATCGTCAGCAGCCGTCAGATACAGGGCAGACGGTTTCAACGACCCCTGCACCCGCCAGCGGAAAGTGATCCCATCCCCCGGCGCGATGGGGCGAGCCTCAGGCACGCGCAGCGGCTGCACCTGCCATCCTTCAGGGGCGCGCACCGCCGCCTGCACCGGTTGCGAAGGGGTATCGCCCGCATTGGTCACCGAAAAGGTGAACATGCCTCCGCTGGCGGGGGCGGCTGTATCGGGGTAAAAGTGCATCTTCTCGAACTGCAACACCGCCCCTACCCGCTCCGCATATTCCATATCGTCCACAATCAGCACGGCGGGACCACCCGTTAATCGGACACCCACGTGCACCCACTTCACCTTCGGGTTGTCGGTGAAGTCGTAGACCAGCTTGCCCCGATGCCAGCGACCGTCGCCTGCACGCTGCAGGGGGATGCGATAGATAGCGCGGGCGGAGCCTGTATCTTCGAAGGGGCGCGCGCTCATCGGGATGACTTGAACGCTCACTTCGGCGTTGGGCGCTGCCGAAACCAGCTTGTACCAGAAGACAATACCCCCTTTGCGCTCGGCAAGCATTTTGCCTTGCTGCCCGCTGTCGGGCGTCCAGTCGCGGTTCAAGCCGATTTCAAACGGGACATCGCGTCCTGTGCCGCGCTCGAAGCGCAGGGCATACTTGCCCGAGTGAGCATCGGTGGTCACAGTTACCGTCTCTCCCAGCAGTTGCCAGTCGACGGGTCTGTCCTGTGCATCCAGAATCTCGAATCCGCCGTTGGTCACAGGGTTTTGCGCGAAGCACAGCGTGCAGCCAATCATGAACAGAAAAAGCACCGGCGTTCGGGACATGTTTGTACTCCTGCCTCCCTCGCGGAGCGGGGAAAGTGGTTTGCACATTGATAAAACCATCCGTTGTTCTAAAATGAGGGTCGGACACCGTTACGGCTACCACACATATTATTGTAACAGGCTTTTCGCTTAACCTCAGGAGGCGTGCAGGCAGATGCGTTACACACGGGCTGCTTGCGCCGTAAGAAGCTGTGGAACGGTTGCAGGATTTGGCAATTATTTGAAAATAGTTACTATTAGTCTACAAAAATTTTTTATAAGATTGAAAAATTACTGTTTCGTATGGTATTATATATGCAGTCAACCATCAATGGAAGGAGGATACCAGGTTGAAACGGTCAAGAGGTTTCACTCTCATCGAGTTGTTGGTGGTTATCGCGATTATCGCGATACTCGCCGCGATTTTGCTACCGGTTTTCGCTCAAGCGCGAGCACAGGCACACGGCGCCAGTTGTGTGTCGAACCTTCGCCAACTATCAGTAGCCTCACTGATGTATGCACAGGACTACGACGAAGCGCTTCCTGGCGTGTTCATGAGGTATGACATCGGCGAAGGGTTTCAAACCACATACCTTCAGACGCTGATGCCTTATCACAAGAGCATCGCCTTGGGGCAGTGTCCGGCTGCCGCTCAGCATGGCTACTGCTGGCCTGCTGGGACAGACCCATGCGCTAGGTATTTACCTTGGGACTACACGGTCAACATCAGTCTGATTTTCTCCGTTGCCCCCACCAGCCCTTACAACGGGACCCTGTGGCGTAGCTTGGCGCAGTTAGACCGCGCTGGCGAAACCCTCTTGCTAACTGATCACGACGGTGCATGGAAAGTATACATGCGCTGGAGGCATTTCGACTGCGAGGTCACCGGGATCTGTTTGCAGGGAGCGCATGACCGGCTCGGTGAGCGCCACTTTTACCGCCGACACCGAGATGGGGTGAATGTGGCTTTTGCCGACGGGCACGCCAAATGGGTGCGCACGCCCGCAGGACTGGTCAGCGTGGACGCTGGCGGCACGATGCGATACACTCCCTACCATCAGGAGGGCATCCGAAGGTGAAAGCCCGAACGCTGATGCTGCTTGTTGCCTGTGCCCTGCTTGCGTTGGCGATTTCCGCTTGGCTGAGTTGGCGTACCACGCACGCCTCTCTCAGCGTGAAACAGGCGCAGGAGCTGCAGATGGAGGAACTGCGCGGCATCGCGCAAGCAACCACTCCCTCCAGTAACGTCAAACCGCTGTATCAGCCCCCCCAAGGCTTTGTCAAACCTAACATCGCGACAGGAGGTGACTCTAAATGAACATGAGAAGGTTTGCGTTAGCATGTGCCACCCTGCTCTTGATCGGGGTGTGGTGCAGCACATGGGCGCAGGAGAAAGCACAAAATACCGACACGACGGCAGTGAAGGCAACGAAACAGGCTGGCATGGCGCTTGTTATCGTCGGACACGGCATCCCAGCCTCCGACTTCTCGCGAGACAAACTGCGAAAAATGATGGAACTGGAGCGGCAGATTGAGCTGGCGGGAGGAGAGGACAAAGTGCCTGCCAGCGTGTTAAGTGAGTTCCGTGCGCTCGAGCGGGAATGTCGGCGCCATCCACGCACTCCACAAAACGACCCATACAACGCCGCCGTCGAGCGGGTCGCACAAGCGATTGTCAACTCAAAACGATTCGACCACGTGTTGGTCGCACACAACGAGTTCTGCGGGCTGGATGTGGAGGAAGCCATCGCGCTCGCGGTTCAACAAGGCGCCAAACGCATCCTGGTTTTCACTACAATGGTCATTCCTGGCGGCATGCATTCGGAAGTGGACATTCCCATGAAGGTGGCACGCGCCCAAAATCGGTTCCCCAACGTGCAGGTAGAGTACATCTGGCCAGTCTCTAAAGATTCGATAGCCAACCTGATACTGCACGAGGTTGACCGCCACATCGCCAAAGATTCCAAGTAGATTCACGAGCTGGGGTGCTTAGACACCTTACGCACCCCAGCTATTTTCGCAAACTCCCTTGCAAAGCCCCCGTGCCTCACGTTATACTGATACTACTGCGACGCTCGGCAACGGGGGGTCTCTGATGGAAGAGAAATACCAGCCACAACAGATAGAACAAAAATGGCAAAAACGCTGGCAGGAAGCGCAGCTGTTTCGCGCAGAGGACTTCAGCCCAAAACCGAAACTGTATGCTCTGGACTTTTTCCCCTATCCTTCGGGAGATGGGCTATCGGTCGGTCACTGCCGCAACTACATTCCCACCGATGCCTTCTGCCGCTACAAACACATGAAGGGCTTTAACGTGTTGCACCCGATGGGGTGGGATGCGTTTGGTCTGCCTGCCGAGAACGAAGCCATCCGCAAACGCTCGCACCCCAGCAAGACGGTGCCTCGCTACATCGCCAACTACAAGCGGCAAATGAACATGATAGGCATCTCTTACGACTGGAGTCGCGAGATTAACTCCAGCTCGCCGGATTACTATAAGTGGACGCAATGGTTCTTCCTGCTGCTTTACAAGCGTGGGCTGGCATATCGCTCCACCGCCCCTGCCAACTGGTGCCCCTCCTGCAAGACGGTGCTGGCGAACGAAGAGGTGGAAGGCGGCGCGTGCTGGCGGTGTGGCAGCATGGTGGAGAAGCGCGACCTGCCCCAGTGGTTCTTCAAAATTACCGATTACGCCGAGCGGTTGCTGAATGATCTGGAGCTGATTAACTGGCCCGAAGGCATCAAGATGATGCAGCGCAACTGGATCGGGCGCAGCGAGGGCGTGGAGTTCGAGATGCAGGTCGCTGATGCGCAGGGCAAGCCGTCGGGCAAATCCTTCCGCGTGTTCACCACGCGAGTGGACACCACCTTCGGCATGTCCTTTGCGGTGCTGGCGCCGGAGCATCCCCTAGTGCGCGAGATTACCACCCCAGACCGCCGCGCCGAGGTAGAGGCATATATCGCCCGCAGCCAGCGTGAGACGGAGATCGAACGCCTGTCCACCGAGCGCGTGCGCGATGGCGTGTTTACCGGAGCCTACGCCATCAACCCCGTGAACGGTCAACTGGTGCCCATCTTCATTGCCGATTACGTGCTGATGGGCTACGGCACAGGCGCGATTATGGCAGTGCCTGCACACGACGAGCGCGACTTTGACTTCGCCAAACGCTATGGACTGCCCATTCCGGTGGTCATCGCCCCGCCCGGCTGGAACGGCGAACCTCTGGAGCAGGCATACACCGGCGAGGGCACGATGGTCAATAGCGGCGAATTCAGCGGGTTGCCCAGCGAAGAAGGCAAAAAACGCATCGCCGACTGGATGGAAGCGCGAGGCATCGGCAAGCGGCGCGTCAACTACCGCCTGCGCGACTGGCTGATTAGCCGACAGCGTTACTGGGGCGCGCCCATCCCCATCATCCATTGCCCAAAGTGCGGCGAAGTGCCCGTACCGGAAGACCAGCTGCCCGTGCTGCTGCCCGACGTGGAACACTATGAGCCTACGGGCACCGGCAAATCCCCATTGGCGAACATCCCGGAGTTCGTGAACACCACTTGCCCGCAGTGTGGCGGCCCCGCCGAGCGCGAGACCGACACGATGGGCGGTTTTGCCTGTTCGTCGTGGTACTTCCTGCGCTTCGCCAGCCCGCACGAGACCGACCGCCCCTTCAACCCGGACGCGGTGCGGTACTGGCTGCCAGTGGACGTGTATGTGGGTGGTGCCGAGCACGCAGTGATGCATCTGCTGTACGCCCGCTTCTGGGTGAAGGTGATGTACGACGCCGGGCTGGTGCATTTCGTGGAACCGTTCCTGACGCTGCGCAATCAAGGTATGGTGCTGGCACCTGACCCCGACAACCCCGACGTGATGGTGAAGATGTCCAAGTCGAAGGGCAACGTGGTCACGCCCGATGCGGTGGTAGAGAAGCACGGCGCGGATACCCTGCGCCTGTATGAGCTGTTCGTTGCCCCCTTTGACCAGGCGATTGAGTGGCGCGAGGAGGGCGTCAGCGGCGCGAACCGCTTCCTGCACCGCGTGTGGCGGCTGGTGCTGGACGCCATCCCGCACTATCACCGCGACTGGAAAGAGAAGTTGCAGGGGGCGGAGCTGAGCGCGGACGAACGCAAACTGCGCCGCAAAACACACCAGACGATTAAAAAGGTGGGTGAGGATATCGAGGACTTCCGCTTCAACACCGCGGTGGCGGCGGTGATGGAGTGGGTGAACCTGATGTACGACCTGAAGGACTCGCTGATAGCCTCACCTGCTTTCAGCGAGGCGATACACTCGCTGATACTGGTACTGGCGCCGTTCACGCCGCACATCGCAGACGAGCTGTGGGAGCGGCTGGGTTACGAAGGCTTCACCTACAACAAGCCCTATCCTGAGTACGATGAGGCAGTCGCGGCAGCGGAGGAGATGAACATTGTTGTACAGGTCAACGGCAAGCTGCGCGATGTGCTGGTCGTGCCAGTGGACACCCCGCAGGAGGAGCTGGAGCGGCTTGCCCTTTCCAGCCCGAAGGTGCAGCAGTTCACCAACGGCAAGACGGTGAAGAAAGTCATCGTGGTGCCGAACAGGCTGGTGAACGTGGTGGTGGGATAAGAAAGCCCTGCCGACAGGCGACGGCTTCTCTGGCACCCTGAGCCGGTCTCATGCCTTGATATACCGCCGCATATAGCTTCTTTGCCGATATTCCGCCACCAGCTTCGGGTCTATCGGATAGTTGCCGTATTTGCGCGCTGCCTCCACCATCGCCACGTAGTTCTCTGGCTTGACGGCAGGGTGAATAGAGTTACTGGACGCCAGAATGTGTCCCCCGCCCGGCGAAGCTTTAGCGATGGTCTCTTTGACCGCCTCTTCTACCTCCTCGCGTGTGCCCTGCGTCAACACGATGGAGCAATCCACATTGCCGATGACGGCGATACGGTCGCCGTAACGTGCCTTCACCTCGCCGATGTCCATACCCGCCAGCGGCTCGATGGGGTCGATGCCGTCGATACCGGCTTCCACCATCATATCCAGGATAGACCAGATGTTGCCATCAGTATGTTTGATGAAAGGCACGCCCATCTCATGCGCGGCATCGATACTGCGCTTCAGGTAAGGCAAAATAAACTGGCGGAAATGCGCTGGGCTCATCATCAAGCCGTGCGCAGTGGCATAATCATCGCCTGACACGATAGCGTCCGCACCTTCGCGGATGGCGCGGCGCATCAGGCGTATTTTGTAGTCGTTCACCAACTCTGCCAGCGTGTGCGCCAGGTCAGGGTCATCGATGTAGTCCACTAGCAGATTCTCCATGCCCCCGCGCAGGTAGTGAGGAAACTCGAAGCCGTCGTGCGTCAGGAAGACGATGGCTTTGCGCCCTTTGAATCGCTGCACCGCCTCGCGCAGGGAACGCAGGCGATGCGGGGCATCGGGGTCGGGAGGGGTATAGTGCTTGAGGTCTTGCCGCGAGCGGATGGGACCCTCCATCGGGTACGGGATGCCAAGGTCGGTAATGCCCCAGATAATACCCCATTCGTCGCGCACAACCCCTCGCGTGCCTTCTACAATGGATTGTCCCCGCCAGACCACCTCCGATGGCTGTACCGCGCCGAGCAGCTGCATTTGCATATCCTCGAAGATGGTGATACCGTCCAGATGGCCCATCTCCGCGAGGTCTTCTAGCGACTTTGCCCCGACTGCCGAAAGGGTCGGCTCGTTCACAGTGAGTTCCCACAGGGGAACCCTGTCGGGTTCTCCCTGGCGCAGCAAGGCGGTCATGAAACGCTCATAGCTGTTCATGCACACCTCCTGCAGGAGCAGATGCTCTCATGCGTACACAGGTGTACGGTCTCGTGCCCCGGGTCAAACAGGCGAATATCCTGCTTCCCCATCGGTACCTCCTCAGCTGTTCGTTGTGTATCAGGTCATCCAGTGAGCGGCGAGTGCGCGTTGCAGGATGCTCTGCCGGATAGGTCAGGGCAATATCGCGGCAGGCTGCAACGCAAGGACTCCATCTCTTTTCCCTCCTCCTATACATACTGTCCGTACTCTTTGCCTGTGTCATACATTGTCCACAGGTTCTCCAGAGGAGTACTCGGCGCAAGGTTGTTGCCCTCACGCAGGATGAACTTACCACCTTCCATCACACCGCTTTGCAGGATACGGATGGTCTCTTCGCGCACCTGTTCCGGACTGCCGTGATGCAACAGGGGAACCGCCGGACCTCCCAGCAATTCCACATCCGGACCCAAATCGCGCCTCGCCTTGCCCAGATCGATGGGGAATCCGGTGTCGATGGAGCGCACGTTCAGCCTGTCACGCAGGAAGACCAGATGGCGCTGCACGTCCCCGCACAGGTGGATGCCTATCGGCTGGCTGGGGTCTTCCATCAGCTCTTGCTTGAGGCGCAGATGGAACGGGTAAACCATCTCTTCGTACATGCGTGTGCTTAACAGTTCGATGCTGTCGTCCGCGAAGCCCCAGCCTCCCGATACCTTCTCGAGCTGCCCGAAGTAACGCCGGTAGGCTTTGATGCGAGTGATAATCGCGGTGGTGACGAAATCCAGTAGCTGCAGGGCATAGTCGGGGTCTTCGATGAGGTCCGCCGCAAACTGGGATGCGCCCCGCAGGTTACAGCAGATGGTCATTGGGCCGTCTGTGCCCGTGCCTGTTGGCGTCACGGAGGCGATGGGTTTGCCATACATCGTCCAGCCCTCGTCCTGCTTGCGCTTCATGTATTCGTAGAACTCCCAGTTGCGCGCCATTAACCCTCCAGTGAACGGGTCGGGAATGCCTTTGTCGAACAGCAGGTTTTTCTTATCACCCACCAGCAGAGGTTCCACATCGGGTACCTGGTCGGGGTAGTAGCGGACAGCACAACCCAGCCACGCCGCTTCGTACACGTTCTGAAAGTCCACATAAACATCCCAACCGTTCTGCGGCATGCCCATTTCGGTATCCTGCGGCACGTGATGTCGCACCCAGTAGATGTGCTCCACCTGCCGCTCCAGCATCCGCTGCGGGTCGTGGAAGTACTGCTCGAAAGCGATGCCTCGAGGGTTAGATTCAGGCATCCACATGGTAAAGCGCGGGTTAATGCCCCAGATGATAGGCACGCGCACGGGCTTCCCCGCGCGATACGACTCCCATACTTGCTGCACCTCCGCGTTATGCGCCTCGAAATCGATGGTATGCACGGACATCTCATGTGCCTCCGCAGGTTTTCATTGTACTTGACTTAGATACCGCGGCTGCGTTTGCCTACGTCGTATCGGGCAAAGGTTGACAGGAGGCAGATGTCTAAGAGTCCGGATGGGTTCCGCGTTCCCGTAACCTGCGGCGGGCATCGAGCGTCTTAATGGTGTATCACATCCGCCCAGGCGGAAAGCGGGAGAGCACGTTGGCGAATCTAGGAGCGATAGCGTTGCCGCACTCATCCGGTACGGTGAACACAGCCGATGCCGACCACCAGGCAATCGAGCGATTCCTGGCGGGCGACGCCAGTGCGTTCGAGGAACTATACCACCGATACCAACCTTATGTATACAACATCGTGAACGGCATTATTCAAAACGCCGACGACGCGCGGGATGTGACCCAGGATGTTTTCTTGCAAGTGTACGACTCATTGCCCGCCTTTCGGGGCGGTTCCGCGTTCTCCACGTGGTTGTACCGGGTGGCGGTGAACGCAGCCATCACGCACGTACGCAAAGAAAAACGCCACCCTCACATCCCGCTGGACGCGCTGTGCGAGTTTCGCGCCGATATCGACTCCGAGCCAGAGCAACAGGCAACCCGCATGGAAACACAGCAGGCGGTGCAGGAGATGCTGGCGCAGCTGCCGGAGCAACAGCGGGCGGTGCTGGTGTTGCGCTATTTTCAGGAGATGTCGTTAGAAGAGATGGCAGAGGTGCTGAACTGTTCGGTGGCGGCGGTGAAGGTTCGGTTGCATCGGGCACGCAACAGCTTTCGCCGACTGTTCCAGAAGCGACATCCTCAGGAGGATGGCGGTAACCGATGAAGTGTGCGCTGATTCGCTGGTGGATGGAAGAATACATCGACGGGACGCTACAGGGTAGACGCCTGCAGTGGATGGAAAAACACCTGCAGGAATGCCCTGCGTGCGCGCAGGAGCTGGCATGGCATCGCTCGCTGCGAGATGCGTTGAACCCAGAGATTCTCTCCGCACCGCCGCAAGATATGTGGCAGGACTTCCAGCGCAGGCTCGCCGAACGCGGTCAACCCACGCGCACATTCCGCCCTGCATGGTGGCAGTGGGGCACGGCGGCAGCTGCGGCGGCGTGTGCGCTGGTGTTGGGTGTTGTGTCGTGGAACAGTCAGCCTCCGGTCTACGAGGCGGTAGCACCTGTGAAGCAGTCAGATACGCAGAACGTTGCCTCGAGCGCACCACAGGCAGGGATGAGGGCGCCCGAAAGAGTAGAGGCTTCAGTCCCTCCCGCGCCCGCGCTCGCGATGGGCTCGCCTGCCGTAAGGTCGGCGGGCAAGATGCAGGCGACACCGACGAAACGCCCAGCTCCTTCGCCAGTGCAAAACGCCGCGCGACCGCTGGCACAGGCGGATCGGGAAGTCCCGTTGCCTGCGCCGCAGCCTGTTGCCAGCCTGGCGTATGCTGAGGTGCGCAACGAGCAGGGCGAGCTGGTCGCTAAGGTGGTCCTGCAGACCACGTATGATGAAAACGGACAACCCACAGCCGTACAGATAGAATGCGATACCCCAGCAGCAGTGGAGGTGGAAAGTAATGAGCAACCGATGGATAGCTCTTATCATAGCGACGACGCTAGCGGTTCCGCTGGCAGCCCAACCCCGACAGCCGGAACCCGTCTGGGCGTACCAGATTGAAGCGGTCAATCGCGACGTGCGTGAGGTGCTGGACGACCTGTTCCAGAAGGCGGGCAAGCAGTACGTGATCGAGCCCGGCGTGCAGGGAACCGTTTCCCTGCGTATCGCCACCGACTCGTTCGAAGAGGCACTGAACCGCGTGCTGCAGAGTGCAGGGCTTGTTTGCCAGGTGGAGCGTTCACAGGCGCCGCAGGGTCGCCTTGTGGAAACCTATGTGGTACGGGCACGTCCGGAGATGCAGGCTATCGCCCCGCTGGTGATGCAGGCGCCGGTGGACGTGCTTTCGCGACCGGTGAACCTGGTAGCCAGCACCAGGCTGCGCAACGTGCTCACCATGCTCTCGCAGCAGACAGGCGTGCCGATTGTGGCGGCGCGGGAGGTGCCCGACCTGGAAGTAACCCGGCTGGTGTTGAGCAACGTCACGCTGGGCTACGCGCTCAACGTCATTGCGCAGGCGACGCGAACCCAGTACCAGTTTCAGCCGGATGGCTCGATTCTGCTGGTTCCCGCCCCGCAGATACAGGTGAAGGGTGCGCCTGGCGTGGCGGGCGCACGGCAATTCGTGGACCCGTCGACGCAGCGCACGCCACTGGCACCTCCCCAAATGCTCAATGTACCGCCCTTTGCAGCGACGAGACAGGCTGGGCTACCGACGCAACCGCTGATTCTGAAATGCTCGTGCGGAGCTGACCTGCTCCTGCACTGGAACTACTGCCCGATGTGCGGCAAAAAAATCGACAAATCGCGCCCGGTTCCCCCAAAGAAGTAGGGGCAGACCCCCGCGTCTGCCCCCGACGTGCGGTAGCATCGCCATCATCGCGGTAGCCCCATGCGCCCGCAAAGCGATAGGGGTTGCCGCTGCTGCCCCACTGCGCCACCGCGTTGCCTTACTTCCTCGCGGTCACACGCAAGTAATGGAACAACAACCAAATAGTGCTGATAACAACAATCGCGTTACCCACTGCTTCCACGTGGTGTGACCACCAACGTCCCCAAAATGCTAGCGAGACACCTATTGCCAACCATAGTGTATACGTGCGGATGTTCAGTCGGTTGGCGCGTCGTGCATGGATTTCAGACTGTCTAAAAAACTGGGCATACTGCAATACCACAACAATCCAAATGATTACCAGACCGACCGCAATTGCCGTTTCGCGAATTTCCACTTCGCCCCTCCTTCTTTTCGTCACATGACACCTATCCCTGTCTACCTTGCCCGATAGACTGGGGGGTCTAGGGCTCTTATTATTGGAACGGGGTGATAGCGCGGATGGTGCGGCTTGGGTATTTCTCCGCTCCGCCAACCTTCCTCGAGTTGCCTTCGGTAGTCGTCAAGGTCTTCTGGGGATGGTGCTGGCTCTTTCGTGGGTAGAGGAAACAGAGCCTCGCCCAAGTATTCACCCATTTGGATTCCTCCACCGATGGCTGCAACCACAGTTCCCACCACAGCAACAGCCCCTCCAACCACTGGATTGACATACGTCACTGCTCCCCCGATGCCAGCAACGACCGTACCGATAGCCAACAACCAGTTGGCTAATGAGGCATGTCCACTCGGATCCACATGATTGACCGGCTCATCCTCGCAATACAGATACCGGTTCAGGGACAGTGGGCGATACAGGTCGCCCAGCCACTTGTCCGCGCTCGTCCACCTGCCTACTGCCGGCTCATAGTAGCGCGCACCGACATGCGACAGCCCCGCCTCGCCGTCATTTCTTCCCCTGCGTACCAAGCGCCTCTCTCAACACCTGTTCTATCTGCTGGTATTGCTGCCCCTCCTTACTTTTTACA
>Ga0308409_1000658_pt1 | contig 18069 bp, 15 predicted proteins | sample HotsprSampleMSe4_FD_203469 | JGI IMG/M metagenome (GOLD analysis project Ga0308409, IMG submission 203469) | Hot spring phototrophic mat microbial communities from Mushroom Spring, Yellowstone National Park, Wyoming, United States - 20060912_MSe4 ... | reverse complement strand
CCGTGATTGAAGTGGCTGACCTTGTCTATTCCAAAGCCTCGATGCGTCCTGTGCGGTGGGTGCTTGCCGTGCCTGAATCTTCTGACATTCATTCGCCAAAAGATTTAGAAGGTAAGCGCATTGCAACCGAAGTGGTCAATATCACAAAAGCGTATTTGAAAAAGCACAACGTTCATGCAGAAGTAGAATACAGTTGGGGCGCAACCGAAGTCAAACCGCCCGAACTCGCCGATGCCATCGTGGAAGTTACGGAAACAGGTAATTCGCTTCGCGCCAATAAACTTCGCATTGTAGATACCGTGTTAGAATCCAATACAAAATTTATCGCAAACGAAAAATCGTGGAACGATAAGTGGAAACGAGAAAAGATTGAGAACATTGCGATGCTGTTGCAAGGTGCTATCAATGCAATGGGCAAGGTAGGTTTGAAGTTCAACATCATGCGCAATGATTTGAAAGAACTTGTGCCAAAATTGCCTGCGCTACGTAATCCAACAGTGTCGCCACTCTCGGCAGAAGAATGGGTTGCAGTGGAGATTATCATTGAGGAAAAACAAGTGCGGCGACTCATTCCTGAATTGAAACGCGCAGGTGCAGAAGGTATTTTTGAGTATGAGATTAACAAACTTATTTACTAACTTCCTGCATTCGGCACAGTCAGTTTCAGATTTGAGTCTGTTGTATTTTTCACCCTGAAAGTATTCTTGGAAATCATCGTGCGCGCGGTTTGGAATCTCAACAAACTTGCGTGCCTTTGCCCGTTAGACGGGCTTGTTAAATTTCTCGTTGGAGAAATCCTCGTCGTGAAGTGCAAAAGGAATTGTATATTACGAGTAGTTTGTGTTGAGAAGTAAGGTATCTTGAAACGTAGTATCAAACCAACGCTTACCTGTGAGTGTTCAAGCAACAAATGTATTGACTTCCCATTCAAATTCAACACAAGAAAAGAGGCTGATTCGGGTTGCGGTTATCACCGTGAGCGACAGAGCCTATCAAGGGATTTACAAAGACGAGTCAGGACCGAAAGTTGCCGCAACGTTTCCTAGCGAACAGTATGATGTGGCTGTAATGAAGATTGTTCCCGATGATATTTTTGCCATTTCTAACGAGATTGTTCGCTGTGTAGAAGTCGAACGTGTTGATGTGGTGGTAACCACAGGCGGTACAGGTTGTTCTATGCGCGATGTTACTCCTGAGGCAACAAGAAATGTGATTCAGCGCGAAGTGGTTGGGATTTCGGAGGTGATTCGGCTTGCCAATCGTGAAAAAAATCCGAACATGATTCTTTCGCGTGGCGTCAGCGGAATCCGCAATCAAACCCTTGTGTTTAATCTTCCGGGAAATCCTGAAAACGCACGCATGGCATTAGAGTCGGTGCTTGATGCGCTACCGCATTGCATTAAAACAATGCGACAGCAACGTCCATTGAAACGAACTGGCGGGCAACATTCTGTTGGAAGTCAGCGCAACACAGGAGATACAAAACCACGCACAACCACAAAGCCACGCATGCGACCATAAAACCCAGCGGTGCGTATGAAACCTTGAAGAAAGTCCTAAAAACGAACGGTGCGAAAGCACAAGAGTGATTTGTTGAAGTTCTAAAACATTGAAAACATGAGAATCCTTGTCTTTACAGGCAAAGGCGGTGTTGGAAAAACGTCCGTTGCCGCATGCACTGCCCTACGCGCTGCTGAAATGGGGTATCGCACGCTAATCATGTCCACTGACCCTGCACACAGTTTAGGCGATTCATTGGATAGAGAACTCTCGCCATCGCCTGTCACTGTCGCACCGAATTTAGATGCTCAAGAAGTGAGCGTGTTCAGCGACCTGAACAACAACTGGGAAGTCGTGCGTGCGCACTTCGCTGAACTGATGCGCGACAAAGGCGTTGAAGGCGTCTACGCTGAAGAAATCGGGATTCTGCCTGGCATGGAAGAACTCTTCTCGCTCTCTTATATCAAGCAATATAATGAGTCAGGCAAGTATGATTTGCTTGTGGTCGACTGTGCGCCGACAGGCGAAACCTTGCGCCTGCTCTCTTTGCCTGAAACTTTCGGCTGGGTGATGAAGTTGATACGAAATGTGGAAAAGTATGCGGTCAAACCCATCATTCGCCCGCTCTCGAAAATCTCTGCCAAGACTGAAAAAATGGTCGCCTCGCCCGAAGTATTTAATGCGATTGATAATCTTTTTACGGCAACCGAAGGCATCATTGATTTGCTTGGCGATAATACCAAAACTACGGTGCGCCTTGTGATGAACCCTGAAAAAATGGTCATCAAAGAATCTATGCGTGCGCTCACTTACCTGAATCTTTACGGCATTACAGTCGACCGCATTGTTATCAACCGTGTGCTTGCCGAAGATAAAGATTCAGGCTACCTGAATGAATGGAAAAAAGTTCAGCAAAAATACATTGAGGAAATTCACCATGCCTTCGCACCGATTCCTATCTCCAAAGTGCCGTATTTCTCAAGTGAAGTGGTAGGAATGGATATGCTTCGCTTGATGGCGAATGAAGTGTATGGCACTCAAAATCCGCTTGATATTTTCTTCAAAGAAAATCCGATTGAAATTAGGAAAGTCCCCGAAGGACACTTCCAAATGCGCGTGAAGTTGCCGTTTCTGCACGATGTCAATATGAGCATTGCGCTCGAGCAACACGGCGATGATATGACCATTCGCATTGGCGACAATCAAAAGACCATCACGCTTCCTGTGTTTCTTGCAGGCATGAAATCTGACGAAGCCTATTTTGAAGGGCAGTGGCTTTGCGTGGACTTCAAAACGCCTGAAAGAGTTACAGTTTGAGAAGAATTACAGCATAACTCTCCAATACACTTGTTTGCGTAGTTCAGCAATCCAATTTTGGTAGACTTCATTTTGTCGTTTCTGCAAAGCAAGGTTGCGAATGCGTGCGTAATCTTGCTTCAAGTTCATTTTATGGGCTTCTGCACGGTATTTGAGCCACACAATACGATATGCATACTCTCCGCCTGAAAGTTGATAGCGTTGCGGTTCAGAAATTTCTCCGACATTCATCGTCTCGAGCAGGCGTTTGAGGTCAGGGTCGCCTTTGATTTCATCAAAAGCAATGCGGGTTGAGCCGGTTTGAGGCGAGATAATATCGCCACCTTGTTGAGCAGATTCGGTATCTTCGGAATACAGTCGCGCCTCTAATCCAAAACTTGATTTTCCTGTTTGAATGCGCTCACGAATAGCATTGAGCTGAGCAATCGTTTCATCAGCGTTGAGATTGCTTCTATCAAACTTGATGAGAATATGCCGTGTGTGGACGGATTCGCCGCGCCGTTCAAGAAGTTGAATGATGTGATAGCCGAAAATAGTTTCAACGATTTTGGAGATTTGCCCTTCCCTTAATGCGAAAGCGGCTTCTTCAAAAGGTTTGACAAATTCGCCGCGCTTGGCGAACCCTAAATCGCCACCACTCTGCGCTGAACCATCTTCCGAGTAGGCTTTGGCGAGTTCGGCAAAATTACCCCCTTCTTTAAGCTTGCGCTGAATTTCAAGAATTTTCTGATAGGCAACTTTTTTAGCGGCGGAATCCACTTTTGGACGGATAGCAATAAAAGCGGCTTCAAATTCGGCAGGCACTTCGGGAAGTGAATCCTTGTAGGCTTCATAAAACCTGACCACTTCTTCATTAGAAACTGTCAGTCCGCTGAATTTTTTGCGGCGCAGTTGCTCAACCATCAAAGCGGCACGGATTTCTTCGCGCATATCGGCACGCAGTTGTGAAATCGATTTGCCGAAATAGTTGCTAATTGCCTCATCACTACCAATACGCTGTTTGATAAATTCCATGCGCCTCTCAACCTGCGCATCGACTTCTTCATTCGACACAGAAATGCTGTCAAGTTTTGCTTTTGTAAAAAGCACTTTAAGGTTAATGGCTTCTTCTAATATCTGTCGCCACATGATTGGCAAACGTTCATCATCGGGCGGAATACGATTTTGATAGGCAACAAATTTCAGTTGCTCATCGATTTCAGATTTCAGCACAATTTCATCGCCGACAACAGCAACAACGCCGTCCAGCACTTGTGCCTCTACTGGCATTGTGCAAAGCAAGAGAACAAAAAAGGCAATACGGTGCATCATAATTAAAGTGAATTTTTCAAGCGAGAAGCCAAACTATCAACAAAGCGTTTTTGCTTCATCAGACGCAAGCGTTCCAAAATTTCGGGAAAGGCTTGTGCAAAGGTTTTCGGTTGCCCTAAGGTAACACTCTCTTCCAAACGCATAATCACAAAAAGCGAATCAGAAAGTTTCATAACAGGCGAGACATCTTTGGGTTTCATGCGGTTGAGGATAGCATATAAATTCTCGGACTCTAAATGAAGTTGCGGCAAGGTTTTAAGTTGGGTTGCACTTTCAAACGCAAGTTGATTGAGCGTGGCAGTTTCAGGTGTATATCTCATGACAAGGTGAAAGAGAGAATCCAGGCTAAAATTGGAAGCAAGGACTTGACGCAAGCGAAGCGCAGTATCGGTATTGCTGGTGTAGATGCGAAGCAATCTAAACCTATCTTCATGGAACACTAATGTAGCACTCATTTGGTCATAATAGGTTTTGACTTCTGCGGAGTCAATGCGAAAGTATCCGTTGTTCAACGCTTCTTGGAGTTTGCGTTCAACGAATCGTTCGGCAATGATGCGGCGGCGTGATTTTTCAACGAGGCGTTTGGTTTCTTCATTGCGGTCTTCGCCTTCTTGAAGGGCTTGCTCATAAAGCGAGGTGTTCCGTCGCCAATCTTCAAGAAACAATGCCGCTTGGGTGGCACTGTCGCTTGGTGTGTTAGACCGAATGGCGCGTGCAAGGTCGCTCGGAAAGAGCATGCTGTTTCCGATTTTGAGAATCGGCTGTTCTGTTTCCTTAGGGTCAGAGTGAAAGCACCCTGTAACAAAAAGCAATGCGGCAAGCCAAAGATACCTTGCACTTGCCGCAATGGAACATATTTGTGAAAAGTGTAGAGCGAGGAACGCCAACGCTGATACACACTTAATTTTTGAGGTCAAGAGCCGCCGTTGCATTTGCGTTTGCTGGTGTGCTGGTCTTCGGCTCAATGAATCGGAACGCCTTTGAGAGCGTTTCTTCATCTATCTTGATTTCTGTCTTTGCGCGAAGTGACTTAATCCACTGCGACTCCAATCGCTTGGACGTTTCTTCTTGATACTGCGAATACACTTCGGGGCGCGCTTCGTCGAAAGTTTTTGGACGCGGAGATTCTCTGCCATCTACACGAATTATGACGAATGCCCCATCAATCTGCGTCGGCGGATGAATATATCCTTTGGATTGATTGAACACGATATCGGCGGCTTTGTTCTCACCTTTTTGAAACAGGCCAACGAAGCCAAGTTTGAGTGTGTCGTCGTCAGCAAACCGCTGTCCATAGCGTTGCGAAAGTTCTTCGAAGGTGCGAACCTTGTCGTCAACTTTCAGGGCGGCGAGTTTGGCTTCAAGGTCGGCGCGGTCTTTTTGATAATTCTTGTCTTTGCGTTTCAGGCGTGCCAGTTGCTTCTTCAAATCTGCAGTTTGCTTTTTGACATCTTGCGCCGTAACAATGTCGAGCGTGCGCTTGCCTTGTGTGATTTCATCGTAGAGTTTGTCGGCAAGGTCTTTGTTGCTGACCACGATTTGAGAAATCGCCACACGCTCACCAAACTGATACCGTTCGCGATGGGCTTCGTAATACGATGCGGCAACCGTATCATTCGGCTGTGCAGGCGACCAAACTTTTTTCTCTGAAATGCTGAACAGCAAAATGCCATCACGATAGTCGTTCATCAATCGTGCAAATTCAGGCGAACGCAATTCCAACTGCGAGATTTCATAATTCTTCAACGCTTGCTTGGCATAGGCTTTGACTTGGTCAATGATATTTTCCTTCGTAATCGGCACGCCAATGTTGTTATCCTTGATGTAGCGAATCAAACTATCAAGTGTGAACTTTTGATTTGCAAACGCAAACACAACAGCGGATTTTTCTCGAGAAGAAAGTTCAAGGCTGTCGAGTTGTGTGAAAGTCATGCCGTCAGCGGCTTTGGAAGCAAGCATCAGTGCATTCGGGAGGGTTTCGGTGTAGAGATATTCTTTCTTCAAGCGTGCGATGAGTTTTTCATCTTCGGCGTTCATCTTTTCGGGATTGCGTTTGAGGAGCGTTTTGAGTGTTTCGCGTTCTTCGTCGAGCGATTTGTAACCTTTGTGTGTAAGTTGAATGAGATGATAGCCGAAGCGCGTGCGCACAATCGGCGAAATATCGCCTTTCTTTTTGAGTGCAAAAGCCGCTTCTTCGAATTCGGGTGCAGGAATTTGACCTCTACCAATCGGACCTAAATCGCCACCATTGATGCCAGTTTGTCGGTCGTCCGACATGTTGCGAGCAACTTCTGCGAAAGGTTCGCCCTTCATCAAGCGATTTTGTGCCTCGAGAATTTTGTTGTAGGCGTTGAGCGTATCTTCGGGCGAAGACTCATTCGTGCAGAACGCCATGATGTGGGAGACGAAAATTTGTTCTCTCGGGCGGCGGTCTTTGATGTCGATGAGGTGATAGCCGAAACGTGTGCGCACAGGTCCAACTAACTCGCCTTTTTTGGCTTCATAGCATGCATCTTCGAATTGATGCACCATCATGCCTGCGGTGAAGTAATTAAGATTGCCACGGTTTTGTTGTGCGCTGGGGTCTTCGGAGTATTTCACGGCGGCGGAATCAAAGGTAATGCTCTTGGAGAGAATTTCGTTTTTGATGTCCATAATTTTGTTGTAGGCGGCAAGCGTGTCTTCGGGCTTGCTATTAAATGCAGTGCGAATAAGGATGTGCGACGCATTGATTTCTTCTTTGCGGCGATTGTAAAGCGTGCGAATTGCCTCTTCCATGACCTCTTTTTCGGTGAGATATGCAGGTGCCATTGAAAGGCGATATTGCTCTAATTCGCTCAACACTTCGGGAGATTTATCCAAACCCAAATCGCGTGCATCTTTGACTTTCAAACGAAAATCAATATAACGCTCTAAAAATTCTTTGTATTGAGGGAGGGAGTCTTTCTTTGCCGATTCAATCGTGCGGTTGTTTTCGGTGTATCGTTGTTCAAATTCTGTCAGTGAAATTGTTTCTCGCCAATCGCCTTGTTTCATTTCAGCGACGAGCGGGTCGCGCACACTACCACAGGCATTTACCAACATTGCGGCAAGCACGACAGTTGTCATTGCCGCCGTTGCGCGAAAAAAAGAGAACAAACGTTTCATTCGGGTGATTCCTCCTGTTAAGTTTTAGATTTTAGGATTAAGGTTGATTTGTGTTCTGAATCAATGCGTGATGTTTTAGAAAAGGCTACAACAGTTTGAAAAAACAAGCGGCAATAGTAAGCAAAAATGCCCTGAAAAACAAGGTAAATAAACATCGCAACGCTGGTTGTGAGATTGGGAATGTATGCTTACAAACCCCAACGCCTGCGTGCAATTCTTTTAGGCTTTGATTGTGGTTTCGGTTGCGCTTTAACAGGTGCAGGCTCTTCGGGAAGATCGTCCATCACAACAAGCACCTGAGGCATTTGCGCAAGAATGCGCTTATGCTCTTTGGGCGGAATCGGGTTGCCACGCAGGTCAAGCACTTTGAGCGAGGGTGGCTCTTTGTCGTAGTAGGAGTCGTAGTAAAGGCGGTCAGGCAGATATGCGATTTGATTATTACGAGCATAAATAGTGTCGATATGAGGACTACGCACTAAGTATTCGCTTAGTGTTTTGAGCTTATTGTTGCTTAAATCCAACACGCGCAGTGAGCGCGGAAGTGCTGCTCCGCTATCGGATTCAATCTGATTGTTTGAAAGGTCAAGGTGAGACAATCTCGGGTGATTTTCCAAACCAGAAGGGATACGAGTAAATTTATTTTGTGAAAGATTAAGCCGCAACAAAGATTCAGGAAACTTGAAGCCTTTTGGAATACTGGAAATTGAGTTATGGCTTAAGTTCAGCACTTCGAGGTTGGGAAATCGCTCTAATTCTCTTGGAATTGTTTGAAGGGTGCGCCACGATTGGTCAATTTGGTAGGCACGCTCACGCTTTCGGCTGGCAACTTCAATCGAGTAGTTCACCGTCGAACGATAGACCTTCACGGCTTCGGGACTGTTATCTCTCTGCCACAAAACGTAGTAACCATAAAAACTGACTGCACTCAAAGCAATAAACACCCACGAAACTTTGCTTAAAAACTTGCCGCGTTTGAGGGCATTATCGCTGTAAAGCAGTGGGTTGTAGTAGACCACAACGCGGGAACCGGGTGCATAATCGACAGCAAACTGCTTTGCTTCGGCTTCGCTGTTGAGAAAATGCACTCGCTCACCATTAAGATACGATGAGCCTGTTTCAACTTTTCCATCAACCTCAAATTCATACTGAAGTTCAACTTGGTACTTCGTTTTTTCGGTACTATTTTCATTGATTGGGCGAATGACTAATCGTGTCATTCGTCCAATCGTGCTTTTCCAAGCAAGCGACCAAAGCCGCTTCAATGAAGCAAGAACAGCAATAACAAGCAGAAGAATAGAGAGATAAAGAATGTAATCAATATCAATAAATTGATTCATACCTAATAAATATGAGTGAGCACATTCATTGAGTTGATAAAATAAAATTTTATCAGCCGACAATCGCAGTGCTGGTCACACAAGAATTACTTATCTCCACATTAAAAGTTTAGGTGGAATTTGCTTAATGAAACGAGATGGCTTTTGCTTAAAATCCTTCTCGTCTCGAGTGAAGAAGGAAATGTAGAGATGCGTTTTGGCTCTCGTCATGGCAACATACAAAAGTTTTCGTTCTTGTTCAATATTTTTTTCGGCTTGTTGGTTCAAGTGATGAGGGAAATTGCGGTCGGTGGCACCAGCGATAAAAACAACTTTGAACTCTAACCCTTTAGCTTGGTGGGCAGTGAGAATCGGCACTTTTTCATCATAGATTTCTAACTTGCCAATTCCCAACCTCGTTTGTTCAAGCAAGAACTGTAAGGATTCTCTTGGGTGCTCTTTGCGGTCTAATTCCAAAGCAGAGAAACGTTGAGAAAGGTCGCGTAAATGGGCAAGTCGTCGTTCGCCGTCTTTTTGTTTGCGCCAATGTTCGCGCAGTCCGCTCTCGTCAAGCACACGCTCTAAAATCACTTGTGGGCGTGCGTCTTCTAATCCTTTCTGCCACTTCTCAAAATAGCGTGCAAACGTGTTGAAGTAACCGCCGTATTCAAATAAATGTTGCTTGCGAAGCGCAGTGCCATCGCTCAACTTTGGGATAAGAACCTTTATGAGTTCAGAAACGGCAATCGCATCATCAATCGCAGAATGGGTCGGAAGCGAAATGCCAAAATGCTGACAAATCGTGAGCAACTTGTAATCCCGAAGATTCACATACCGCCGAGTCAGGTCAAGCGTATCAAACGCAGTAAAATCCACAAGGTCAAGTTCAATGCGGCGCAAATTTTCTTTGAGCAGTTCCACATCAAAGCGAACATTATGCCCGACCAGCACAGGCGAATCGCCGATGAAATCTAAAAATGCACCGAAAACAATTTTGGCATCTTTTCCGTGTGCTTTCAAGAACGCATCTGAAATGCCGTGAACGCGCTCGGAATCGCCGACAGACTTTGTCGGCGTGATGTATCGATGAAACTCTGCCACTTTGCCTGACCGCCCGAACTTCACCGCCGCAAGTTCAATCACTTGGTCTTGATATGGATTGAGACCTGTGGATTCAGTATCAATCGCAATCAACGCATTGCGCTCATATGTATCAAGCATGGGTTTGAACACATCGCCTTTGTGTGCAAGTGGGTTGAGAAAATCGTAGAGGCGCAAGCCGCTCTCTTGTATTGTCAAGGAAATTTCATCAAGTAGTGGCGCAGAAAGTTCGCTCGGCACAGCCAGCACCGCACGGCGAAAGGCTTGCATATCCAAAGGATTGACAAGCAATCGCAAATAAGCCAGTGCATCTTTGATTTCAGCACGCTGAAAAAATTTGGAATCTTCGACAAGGTAAATCGGCACACCACAGAAGCGCAAATGCCCCGCAATTTTTTCGTTGAGGTCATGCTGGCGAGAAATGATGGCAATCTCGTGATAGGAAATTTGCTCCTGCTCATGCAAGCGGCGGACTTCGCCTGCAATCCAAAAGGCTTCATCAGCAAGCGACTGCGCCTCATGCACTATAACCTTTTGACCACGCCGTTTGATTTCGTAGTCGGAAAGGTCAGTAAGAAGTTGTGCAACATTCGCATCGAAGAGCGATTGTGCAGCACTAAGCAAGTTCGGCGTCGAGCGATAATGTTTTTGCAAGGTAATTCTTCGCACAGGCTCGAAATCCAATTCAAATCGTGGAATGATGGTATCAGGCTTTGAATCTCGCCACTCGTAAATCGTCTGGTGCGTATCGCCGAAAAACGCAAGGTTTTTGTGTTTGCTTGCTAGTAGCGAAAGAATCCAGTATTCGGGAATAGAAGTGTCTTGCACTTCATCGACTTGAATCCACTCAAACGCCAACTGCCATCGTTCAAGTGCGTTTTGATTCTCTCTGAACAGGTCAATCAGTTTGCTTTGCAAGTCGATAAAGTCGAGCGCGTTGCTGTCACGGAGCGCGGCGTTGTAGCCATCAAGAATTTCCGATAAGAAAAAATTTTGCCGCAGGTCAATCTCTGTCTCTTTAATGCAAGAGGTGTTGAGATAGCGATAAAAAATTTTTTCTAACGGTTCAGGCGACTTGGTTTGATACGGCTCAATTTTGGCTTGTGAGATGAAGTCGTAGTAGGTGCGGTCGAGTTTGCGCGTGGCGTTGGGGGCAACCTTGACTTGAACCTGTTCTCGCAAGCGTGAAATAATCTCGATGCTATCTTCGTCGTCGTAGATAGAAAAGTCAGGCGAGATGCCTGCGTTATCGGCTTCTCGGCGCAAGATGCGTGCGCAAAGGCTGTGAAAGGTGCAAACGGTAAGGTTGCGCACATGGCTGGCAAAGCCAACACTGCCAAGCAAAGTCTGAATGCGCGACTTCATTTCGCCCGCCGCACGATTGGTGAAAGAAAGGCAAAGTATTTTTTCAGCAGGAATGCCGTGCGCAATTGCATGCGCCGCACGGCGTGCCATCGTTTCGGTTTTGCCTGTGCCAACAGGTGCAAGCACCAGCAACCCGCCATGAAGATGCGTTGCCGCTTCGCGCTGTTCGTTCGTTAAGCCGTGAAGGTAGTCGTCTGACTGTTGATTGTCCATCGCCCTGCTGTGAGAAGTTGAAAGAAGATAGCAACGAAATCGCACAAATCGAAGTATCTTCAACCGAACCTAATCACGCACGCACAATGGCAAATTGGATGATAAACACGTTGAGAATCGAGAACTTCAAATCCATTAAAGAATTAGAATTGAAGCCGAAGCGCGTCAATGTGTTCGTAGGCAAGCCAAACACAGGGAAATCGAACATTTTGGAAGCTCTCTCACTGTTTTCGGCTCTGCCCAACGGCAACTTGAAAGACTTTGTTCGATTCGAGAAACTCCGCCACTTGTTTTATGATGGCAATCTCAACAAGCCTGTTAAAATTGTTGTTGGAAGCGGAAGGTCTCGCAATCAGGAAGAAAGCATCTTTATTTACAGGGAGAAGGAAAGCTTTAAGGTTGAGTTTCTTCAAAAAGAGCCGAATTCTGGAAGTCCCATTGAGCAAACCTGTTCACTCACCGATAGTCGTGCCGTTCTCGATTTGGATAGAACCCCTGCATATCATTTCAAAAAGTATTCATTTCGCAAAGCGGATTTGAGCAATAAAGGCGAGCCGCTCTCATCGCTTCGAGTGCCGTTTGGAGAGAGCCTTTATTATGTCTTGGAAACGAACCCATCGCTGTTTGAAGAAGTTGCGCCGCTCTTTGAGCAGTACGGCTTATCGCTCGTGCTCAATCAAGAAAACGACTCAATGTTGATTCAAAAGAAAGTGGGGCATCGTGTCTATCAACTGCCGTATTCGCTGGTCGCCGATACGCTTCAACGGCTGATATTTTATTTAGCCGCTATCAAAACCAATTCCCAAAGCATCTTGATTTTTGAAGAGCCAGAAACGCATTCCTTTCCGCCCTACATTCAGCGCATTGCGCTTGAAATTGCAAATAGCGTCAGCAATCAATTCTTCATCGCCACTCACAGCCCGTATCTTTTCAACACGATTTTAGAAAAAACGCCAAAAGAAGATGTGGCGATATTTGTCGTGGATTATGAGGATTACCAAACAAAAGTCACTTACTTGCAAGAAGAAGACATCAGCGAACTGATGAACTACGGTATGGATATATTTTTCCATATCGATGAATTTATCAAGGAAAAAAATCTTCCGTGAACAAGCGTTACATCTTCCCCGAATGTTTTTTAGACCAAGAGTTGCTCCTTTTACTCGGCGTAACCCGAAAGCAAATTAACAAAGCAACTGATATTGCAGATGTTATGAAAAAATTCGGTCAGGAAGTATATCGCGACAGCAAGGCGGTCGGATTTGTTGATTTGAATGAAACCAACTCTCAACCATCAAGATTGCAAAAGTTTCAAGATGTGAGAGAACAGGACGATTTAATTTGGAAGCAAGGGAGTGAGAGCAAGCATATCTTAATTGTAGTCCGACCAAGGCTGGAAGATTGGATATACAAGGCGGCTCATTCCGTTGGAATAAATCCTGCACAATCTCCGTATCATTTACCAAAGTCAGCAAAAGACCTGCACGATAACATAACAGCAAAACGAAATGTGAGGGATAACGAAAGAGTCATGAACTTTCTTAAAGATGTCGTCGAGAAAAATCCATCACCGATTCAAACCCTTCGATTGTGGATTGAGGATATTCAATTACTTTGATTCTATGAAGGTTATAATGTTGCTTGTGAGCGTGCTTGTTGGAGTGGGAACGCTCCCAGCGCAATATCGTGTGTCGCTCTCGCCGTTTTCCAATGCGCCACAAGCGAAGCCGTTAATGAGTGATTCCAAGCAATCGCTTTATGAAGCAGATAAATGGTTCGCTTCGGATAAGGTCAAACACTTTTCGGTGTCATGCTTGCTTGTGATTGCAGGTAAAATCGGCTCAAAGGAAGTGTTGAACTTTGACCGTGCCGCATCAAGCACGAGTGCGGTTGGTTCGGCGTTGCTGATTGGGTTTGCAAAAGAAGTCATTGACGACCTCAATCCGAACAACATTTTCAGCCTTAAAGACCTTGCCGCCGACTTGCTTGGCATTGCGCTCGCACTGCTCTTACTCTCGCTCACGGCGTATTGATTCTATTGGCTTTTGTGTATTTTCATGCCCTTGACGATAAAACAAAGCACCATGAGCGCATACGAATACGAAGGTGTCGTGCATATCCATTCCGTTTATTCGGACGGAAGCGGCACGATTGAAGAAATCATGCAAGCGGCAACTGAACTGGGGCTTGATTTTGCCATCATTACCGACCACAACACGCTCAAATCACGCACCGATGGCTACGAAGGCTATTACTTCAACGAACACGGACACCCAACCCTGTGCCTGATTTCCTACGAAGCCAACGACCTCTATGACCAAAATCATTATCTCGCCTTTGGTGTCTCAAAAACTGTGCATAAGAAAAAGTATGCGTCCGACTATGTAGAAGCCGTGCGCGAAGTCGGCGGCTTTGGCGTGATTGCACACCCGCACGAACAGCGCGAAGCCTTCGAGCAATATCCTCCCTTTCCTTGGACGGAGTGGCGAGCAAGTTTTGATGGCATTGAAATTTGGAATCAAATGTCGGAATGGATGGAAGGCTTAAAGCCTGAAAATCGATTTCGCCGTGCGTTCCACCCGCTTGCTTCCATCACGGCACCACCACGCGAAACGCTTGAGCTTTGGGACAAGGTCAATCAAGAGCGCAAAGTGATTGCCACTGGCGGCGTTGATGCGCACGCGCATAAAATCAACGTGCTTGGGCTGACGCTCAAATTTTTTCCTTACAAAGTCTGCTTCCGCTCAATTCATATGCACGTGCTTCTCGAAGAAGCGATTGACATCACAAAGCCGATTGAAACAGAACGACAAAAAATTTATGACGCTTTACGCGAAGGACAGTCGTTTATTTCCAATTCCTATCTCGGCTCCGCAAAAGGCTTCCGATTTTGGGCAACGGCTAAAACGCACACCGCAAACATGGGCGAGACGATTTCACTATCCAACAAGAATACTCACATTCACATTCTTGCACCCAAAAGATGCACGATTCGATTGATTGCCAATGGAAACCTGTTGATTGAACAGCAGTCGGAACGGCTTGACTATGAAATTTGCAATGCGGGCGTTTATCGTGTGGAATGTTTCCTGAACGGCAAGGCGTGGATTTTTTCAAACGCAATTCGCATCGTAGCGTAAAACTCTAACTCAACTCATGAAGTCCAAAACAGTGTTGGTGGTCGGCGCAGGCATTTCGGGCTTGCTATCCGCAAGCGTGTTGAAAGAAAACGGTATCAATGTTACGGTGGTAGATAAAGGGCGTGGAGCCGGCGGCAGAATGTCCACTCGGCGCATTGACCTTGATGGCACTTGCGCCTACTTCGACCATGGCGCGCAATACTTTACGGTCAGCGATGCACGATTTGCCAAGTATGTTGAGCGGTGGCTTGCGCTCGGCATTATTAAACCGTTTGATGAAACACTCATTCGCGAAAACGGCGAACCCGAATGGAGCGAGGAAATACGCTACATCGGCGCAACAGGCATGAACGCCGCAACGAAATACCTTGCCGATTCGCTTCGCGTCTCGTTTTCTGAACGCATTGATAAACTCACGTTCAATGGTCATTGGATTGCCGAAACCGACAAAGGCAATACCTTCACGGCAGATGCGTTGGTGCTTTCGCCACCAGTGCCGCAGTCGCTTGAACTTTTGGCTAAATCAAACATTCCCATTCCGCCTGATTCTGAAGCCGAGCTTAAATCGATTGATTATTACTCGTGTATCACTGTGATGCTTCTCTTCGAGGGCGATGAGCCGATTTTGCCCGCCTGTGGCATTTGGTTTCAAGGCGAACCGATTGCTTGGGTGTGCGATAATTTTCGCAAAGGGATTTCTCCTGTGCCAACGCTCACCATTCAAGCAGGACCGATGTTCAGCACAGAGCATTGGCAATCGTCTGATGAAACGATTGTGGACGCCATGCTTCAGCCGCTCAACACTTGGATTCACACGCCTCTGAAACTTTCGCAAGTGCATCGGTGGCGATACAGTTTCGCAAAGTCGGTGTTAGATAAACCGTTTGTGATGGTGGAATCGCCTGCGCCGCTTGTGTTTGTGGGCGATGGCTTTGTTGCGCCTCGCGTTGAGGGCGCGGCAGTGTCCGGAATCTCTGCGGCAAACGCCCTGCTTGAACGCTTGAAGTCATGAAAGTGCTTTTGACAGGGGCAAGTGGCTTGCTCGGCGGAAATTGCATGGCACGATTGGCACGCAATCCAACGGTGCAACTCTACGCCACCCATCGCGACCCCGACTTTTCAATTCCTAATACCTTCGCACAAGGCGTGAGTGCCTTCCCGCTTGATTTAACGGACGAGACCGCCGTTTGGAACATCGTTTCAACCGTTCAACCCAACATCATCATTCACACGGCGGCGCACACTGAAACCGCATTCTGCGAATGGAATCGCCAAGATGCCTACGCGCTGAATGTCAAGGCGACAAAAACTCTTGCAAGCCTTGCCGATATGTTCAGCGCACGCTTCATCTTCATTTCAACCGATTTAGTCTTTGATGGCACAAAGGGAAATTACAGCGAAGAAGATGCGCCAAACCCACTCAGTTACTACGCCGAAACCAAACTCGAAGCCGAAGTGCTTGTGAAAAAACTTGTTGGAAATCATGTCATCTTGCGTGTGCCGCTCTTGCTTGGCGTTTCACCAAGAGCGAATCGCAGTGTGAATGAACGGCTCTTGAAAGAATTGGAAGCAGGGAAAACGGTTAGCCTTTTTTGTGATGAATATCGCACGCCGATTTGCGCCAGTGTGTTGGCAAGGGTGATTGAGGAAGTTGCAATAGGCAGATTGTCAGAAATAACGGGCTTATTTCACGCGGGCGGCGCGGAGCGTGTGTCGCGAGAAGATTTGGGCAGAAAAATTGCGGCACGATGGAAATTCAATCAAGACCTAATTCAAAGCACATGGTCGAGCGACGAGCCATCAACACCGCCGCGTCCAAAAGACGTAAGCTTGAACTCAAAGGAACTTCATTCGCGCTTGCCCTTCAAGATTCCATCGTTAGAAGAATCGCTTAACGCTCTTCCTTGACCACAATCTTGAACTCCTCTTCGGAGTTGATGATTTTGAAATCGTCGCGCATATCTTTGATGAAAAGTTGAATGCCATCAAAGGTGAGTTCCTTTGCATTATCGGCAAACAAGGCATCAGGATTTGATTTAATCAATTCGCCGACTTGCGCTTTTAATTCTTCAAAAAATTTTGGATTAACTGCGAGCGCAACAACGAGCTTTTGATTGACCGTATCAAAATAGGCTTCGACCTTTTGCTCTTGCGTGAGCGATTCCGAAAGATTGAGGTTTAGTTTTTGCATAGCAATGTGCAAGTTTAAGTTTCATCAGCGCACAAGCAAAATAGGAATTTTAACAGGGTTTCGCGAAACAATTTGACAATGCGTGTTTAACTTGCGCATTCACTTTCAATTCAAGTTATGGCGGCGGCGACAACAAAATCTTCAAAAAAATCCAACAAGAGTGCTCAAAAGCAAGGCGAAGTATCGTTTCTTTTCTCGGAACGTGTGTCAGCGTGGGCAGGCGATTGGCGCGTGGCACTGGTGCTTGCGGCAAGTTACACGTTGATTCTGCTTATCGTTGCGCACATGTATCATCGCGTTGGTGACTACGGTGTCGAGACCGATTTCTATTGGAGCTACGCGCCTGATGCGCGCACGATTCAAGAGATGCTCAAAGGCAACGGCGGCACGTTTCCCATTGATGGCTTTCGCGGTCCGATGTATTCGATTGCGTTAGCACTCTTTGCCTTTATCGTTCAAGACTTCTTTGCGGCGGGCGTTACTCTCGGAATTTTGTGCGCAGGTGCAACGCTTTTTTTCACGCACCGACTTGTGTTGGAATTTTTCGGCAAAGTCGAAGCCCTTGCTGTGTTGCTGGTGCTTGCAACCAATAGCCATTTCATTCAATACAGTTACTCGGCAGGCACAGATATGTTTTTCAATCTCACGGCTACGCTTGCAATCTATGGGTTTTTGAAAGCGTTGAACGGCGAAGGCTTCAAGTGGCTGGTGCTGGCAAGTGTGTTATCGGGCATAGCATTGCTCACACGGCAGAACGCGCTCTTCTTAATCGCAGGTTATTTGATTGCATGCTTTTTACTCAACCCATCAAAACAACCGTTGAAGGCGCAAGTGATTTCCTCGCTTACGTTGCTTGGCGTTGTTTTTGCTATATACGCGCCCTACGGCTTTTACACTCTGAAAGAGAAAGGCAAGTTTTTTTACAGTCTGAACCACATCAACATCGCACGAGACATCTTTGGACGCGAGACGAATTGGGAGACGTTCTGGTTTAAGCAAGCAAAGGAGTTTAATTCGCTGGGTGATGTGATTCTTGCTGACCCGACAAAATTTTTTGTCAACGTGCTCTCCAACATTCCTGCGCATTTTCTCAACGACATGACCGACCTTCTGCCTTGGTTCTTTGGTGTGTTTGTCAGTGGCGGAATTATTGTTGCGCTGGTGCAACGCAATTTGACGCGCGTTCAAGTCGCGTATTGTCTGTTTGCTGTGCTTCACTTTGGGGTGTTGTTGCTTACAGCCTATGGCGCACGATATTCGCTCAACTCAATTCCCGTATTCACGGTGTTCATGATGTTGTTCTTCAAGTGGAACGCCGTGCCGAAAGTAGTGCATTATGCACTTCCGATTGCGCTTGCAATCGTGCTGTTTCAAAGCATACAATTTCATCGAAAGAACATTGATTCAGGTCCGCAAGAAATGCTCACGCTTCGTGAGAAATTTTTTGAGATAACTGGGCGCGATTCAA
>Ga0308409_1000655_pt1 | contig 18094 bp, 19 predicted proteins | sample HotsprSampleMSe4_FD_203469 | JGI IMG/M metagenome (GOLD analysis project Ga0308409, IMG submission 203469) | Hot spring phototrophic mat microbial communities from Mushroom Spring, Yellowstone National Park, Wyoming, United States - 20060912_MSe4 ... | reverse complement strand
GGAGGGAGAAAAGGTCATAATAGCCATGGGCAAATACGGAAAAATCTCCCGCCTGGCAGGATACATTTTTGGTAGTGTAATAAGCTACGCCTTCTACCAGTCCGCTACCGCGGAAGGTCAGCTCTCCTTGGAAGAGATGGTAAGGCTGAAAAGAGAGTTCTACCCTTGAAGAGGGTTCTCCTTACCCGTTCAAAGGACGATATAGAAAGGGACAGAAAGCTGTTTGAAAAGGAGGGCTTTGAGGTTATAGCCCTGCCACTCATACAGGATGTGCCTTTGGACTTTGACGTGCCAGAAGGTCCCTTTGACTTTGTGCTCTTTCAAAGCCAAAAGGCGGTAAGGCACTTTTTCGCTAAGTGTTCTTTAACGGGGAAAGAAAAGATCTTGGCGGTGGGAGAAAAGACAAAGGCAGAGGTGGAAAAGTATGGCTACGATGTTTGGGCAGTTCCCACCGAGTTTTACGCAGAGGAGGTTGCAAAGCTTTTGCAGGGCTACAGTGGAAGGGTTCTGATCCCAAGGTCCTCCGTAGGAAGGGAGGAGGCAATTGAAAGCCTGAGAAAGCTTGGCTTTGAGGTAGTCCCCCTCGACGTCTACGAAACTAGGCTTTTAGACTATCCACCAGAGGAATTTGAAGCCAAGGTCCAGCCCTCGGACTTTTTAGTTTTTGCCAGCCCATCCGCGGTTAAGGGCTTTTTTGCAAACTTGCAAAAGCTAAGGGACAAAAGCCTTTTAAAGGATAAAAAAGTTGTATGCATTGGCAAAACTACCAAAGGAGAGTGGGAAAGGACCTTTGGTATCCCCTGTGAAACTCCAGAGAAACCAACAATGGAGGATCTGTTAAAGCTCCTAAAGAAATTGGCATAATCTTTGCATACAAAAATAAGGAGATGAGGAAGGCTACCATAAAGCAAGAGGTTAGCTTTGAGGGTGTGGGACTTCATTCGGGTGAGTTTTCAAGGATTATTTTACACCCAGATGATGGAGGCTCTGTTAGGTTTTTGATAAAGGGTGAGATGATCCCCGCCCATTACCAGTATGTGGTGAATACCAACCACTCCACCGACCTGGGAAAAAACGGCGTGGTAGTAAAAACGGTGGAGCATCTTATGGCGGTCCTTTACATCCTTGGTATAGACAGTTTGGTGGTGGAGTTCTTGGAAGGTTTTGAAGTGCCCGCCATGGATGGCAGTGGTTATTACTTTTACAAGTCTCTGAAGGACATGGTCTATGAGATTGACCAAGAGAAGGAGTTTTTAAAGATAGAAAAGCCCATAAGCGTTAAAAACTGCACCGCAAAGATTGATGCCCTGCCGGGCAAGGGCTTTTCGGTGGAGTATATCGGGGGCGTAGAAGGTGCCCTCAAGGACCATCGGGTTAAGTTCAGAGGAAACGCCAAGGACATAGTCTTTGCCAGAACCTTTTGCTACGATTATCAGGTGGAAGCCCTCAGAAGCATGGGCTTGGCAAGAGGGGGCAGTCTAAAAAACGCAGTGGTGCTAACCAAAGAGGGTAAGCCCTACAACCAAGAGGGTCTAAGGTGTAAAGATGAACCCATAAGGCATAAGCTTTTGGACCTAATAGGAGACCTTTCCCTCTTGGGCAAAAGGCTAAAGGGCAAGGTTGTATCCCATTACGGAGGGCACAGCCTTAACTATCAACTGGTGAAAGCGTTGGTTGAAAAGTCCCATGTGTGATATATTTTTATACAGGAGGTTCTACTGTGGCACAGGAAGAAGTCATCAGGCTTTGGGATTTGTTTGAATGTGATTTTTTAGGGTTGAGGGTTGAGGGAGAGGTTATCAGGGAAAAGATGGAAGAGATCATAATGAGAAATGGTAAGGTTGCGGTGTTAGATTTCGAAGGTGTGAGGGGAATAACTCATAGCTTTGGAGATGAGCTCGTGGGCATATTCGCAAGGGCTTTTGGAAAGGAATGGATAAAAAGAAATGTTAGGGTTATAAACGCCAACGAAAATGTAAGGTCTATTCTAAACCTATCTGTGAAGTTAGCCCTCAAACACAGTCAGAAGATGTCTTCTAATGTGTCCTCATCCTCTGTAAATAATTTATGCTTAAGCCAATCCCTAAATCCATAATTTAAAACTCTATCTTTAAACTTATCCGATCTAAACCTCATTGCTACCACGCTTCCCTTTCAGTCTTCTTGCATTTTGTATGATGTGAGTTGTCTTCCGGATAGAGAAACCAAAGCATCTCCGGATATTATGAACATTTTACCTTCTGTTTCTTTGATTATGTTTGATATAGCATACAAACCCATACCCGCATGCTTGATTGAACTTCCATACATATTTTGCAGGCTTCCGCTTACCTCTTTCTCTAAAGCTTTCTTTATAGCCTCTTCATAAGTGCTTACTTTGTAATTGCGTGCAACGGTATGCAAAAATCCGCATCCATAGTCAGAAACCACTATCTCTACCTCTCCCAAGTTTCTAAAGACCTGAGCACAGGCTATTGCAGGAGACCCTCCGTGTTCCAGGGCGTTGTCTATTAGCTCTCTAATAATATATCTGAAAGCATCCTCATCTTCCCAATCATCGAAGGACAGATTGGTAGATTTTAAAAGCTCATCTACAAACCTATTAACATGAAGTTGTCTATCCACTATTCTAATTGGGACTACTGTGCTTGCACTTTTTCCTTGCACACCAAGAATATACTGAACATAACTGTAGGCAGGGCTATCAACATCTACCCTGATTTTTAGATCATCCCCTACTCCCTTTTTTAAAGTTATAAGCATCGCTACATAAAGTGGGTCTATAAAGCTGTAGCCCGTTATATCAATAGTGGGATTATCATCATACTTAACAGCCTTGAGCCATTTTTGAAGAATACTTTTTGTTTGTCCCTCATCAAAGCTTAAACTTCCCATCAACATTGTTGGATAGTATTATACCCCCACCTACACCTGTATGGTCTGTAGGAAGGGTAGGAATCCGTGTTATAATTAAACCTCCATCCATGGCAAAGGGAGAGAGCCTATTGGAAAAAGGTCTTTATTTTTTAACTGCGCTCGTTATAAACCTTATCCTTTTTACACTGCTTTCCGCTTACCTTTTGTTTGCAAGACTTAGGGACGAGGTAAACAGACCCATTACCTTGCTTTTGGAGGAAATACCCAGGGAAGAGAAGGTAATTTTTGAGAAGAGAACAAAAAGGGTGGGAGGAATTAAAGAAAAGCCTGAAAAGGCTAAAGGAGGTAAGCCCGCTCCTTCTCTTCCCCCAGTGGAAACCAAGAGCGGAGATGTCCCAATAGCCCCCCGAGAAACCACCGAGGAGTCCATTCTCTCTGAGATAGAAAAGAAGGTCAAAAACCAAAAAGCGGAAATTACTCAGGGCAAACCTAATGTTAGCGAGAGCTTTGGTGAGCTCAGCGGGGTGGTCTCCGGAAGTGGGGTGGGCTTTACAAAAAGTGCCACGAGAAAGCTCTTATACATTCCTCCCTTTCCACAGCTTAGGGCTACTGAACTGCCTTCCACCTTTCAGGCTAAGCTCTGGGTGGAGCCTTCGGGTAGAGTTTCTAAGGTTGAGGTCCTAAAGAGGAGTGGAGTGCCGGAGATAGACAATGCTTTAGTGCATCTTTTGAAAGGTATAAAGTTTGAACCCATAGAAGGTAATATAATACAAACAGGCATTATAACCTTTAGGTTTAAAGGAGGCGAAGGATGATCGGTAAGTTGGTGAGGCTTGAGAGGATCATAAACAGGGAGACGGGTAGAACCATAATAGTGCCCATGGACCATGGGGTAAGCTCTGGTCCCATAGAGGGTATAGTGGATATTAAAAAGGCTGTGAAGGATGTAGCGGAAGGGGGTGCAGATGCGGTGGTTCTCCACAAGGGCATGGTAAAGGCAGGACACAGAGGGCGTGGCAAAGACATAGGGCTCCTCGTGCATCTTTCCGCTTCCACCGACTGGGCGCCCACAAAAAACGACAAAACCTTGGTATGCACGGTGGAGGAAGCCATAAAGCTTGGGGCGGACGGAGTTTCCATACACATAAACCTTGGGGCAGACTTAGAGAGAGAGATGCTCAGGGACTTTGGCATAGTATCCAAAGCTTGTGAGGAATGGGGTATGCCACTTCTGGCAATGGTCTATGGCAGGGGAAAGGATATGAACCAGTATGACCCAAAGGTAGTTGCCCACTGTGCAAGGTTGGGGGCGGAGCTTGGGGCAGACATAGTAAAGGTTCCCTATACGGGTTCTCCAGAAACCTTTGCCCCTGCGGTGGAGGGTTGTCCGGTGCCGGTGGTTATTGCGGGTGGTCCCAAGATGAAGACGGAAAGGGAGGTCCTTGAAATGGTCTATGGCGCACTGCAAGCCGGTGCCAAGGGGTTATCGGTGGGCAGGAATGTCTTTCAAGCCAAGGACAGGGTTCAAATGGTAAAAGTTTTGTATAAGTTAGTCCATGAGAACGCCTCCGTGGAGGAGGCACTTAGCCTGTTGGAAGGAGGTAGATGAATGGGTCTTTTGGAGGGCAAAAGGGCACTTATTACGGGCATTGCCAACGAAAGGAGCATAGCCTACGGCATAGCTAAAGCCTTTCACAGGGAAGGTGCAGAGCTTGCCTTTACCTATGCCAACGAAAAGCTCAAAAAGAGGGTGGAGGAGGTTGCAGAGGAGTTTGGTTCAAGCCTGACCTTTGAGTGCGATGTGTCCAAGGACGAGCATATCAGGGCGTTAAGGGAATGGCTTGAAAAAAACTGGGGAAGCCTTGACATAATAGTCCATTCCATAGCGTACGCGCCAAAGGAGGAGTTCAAGGGTGGAGTAATAGACACATCCAGGGAGGGCTTTAAAATTGCAATGGACATATCTGTTTACTCATTAATAGCCCTTACACGGGAACTCTTGCCCTTGATGGAGGGAAGAAACGGAAGTATCATAACTCTATCCTATTATGGAGGGGAGAAGGTGGTGCCACACTACAATGTTATGGGTATAGCAAAGGCGGCCTTGGAATGCACCGTCCGATACTTGGCTTACGATATTGCCAAGCACGGACACAGAATAAACGCCATATCTGCAGGACCGGTAAAGACCCTCGCTGCGTATAGTATTACCGGCTTTCACCTTTTGATGGAACACACCATAAAGGTTAATCCCTTTGGCAGGGCGATAACCATAGAAGAAGTGGGAGATACCGCAGTTTTTCTGTGCAGTGATTGGGCAAGGGCTATAACGGGAGAGGTAGTCCATGTGGATAATGGCTATCACATTATGGGCGTCTTTGGTAGAGAAGAAGAGATCAAAAAGGAAGCCTTCGGTAAAGGTGAATGAGAAAATTGTTTCTTATCCCACTGTTGGCTTTGCCCTTGGTCTTTCTGACATGGTCTTATCTACATCGTGAGCCAAAAACTGCGGTTGCCCAAATAAAAGAAGTTAAAAAGTTCGTGTATGCGTCCGGATATGTGGAGCCCGAGGACTTTGTGCTGGTAAAGGCAGAGGTCTCTGGGGTAGTGGATGCGGTTTATGTAAAAGAGGGGGACAAGGTAAAGAAGGGTCAGGTGCTTGCCAAGATGTCTGCTCAAGAGTTGGATAGTTCCATAAAGGACATACAGGCAAGGCTTAGCTTGGTGGAAGAACGACTGAGAGAAGACTCTCCTTACCTTAGGTCCTTGAAAGAGAAGGTGGAAGCGTCCGAGCTACAGCTCAGGCAGGCAGAGAGGGAGTATGAAAGGAGAAGGGATTTGGCTGAGAGGGGGCTAATTCCAAAGGAACAGTTTGAAAGGTTCAAAACCACCTACGAAACCTACCGCAAGGAGTATGAAGCAAACCTAAGCCAATACAGGGATGCTGTAAAGGGCTTGCAGACGGAAAGCAAAAGCTTACGGGCACAGATGGAAACGCTGAACGCCCAGAGGGGAAAGTATCTCATAAAAAGTCCAATTAACGGAGTGGTCCTGTCTAAGTTTGTAAAGGAGGGAAGCTACATAAACCACCTTTCCCAAGAGAATGTTCTCTTTGGTGTGGCAGACCCAAACAGGTTGGAAGTGGTCTTAGAAATAGACGAGGAGTATGTGGGGCTGATAAAGGAGGGACAAAGGGTCTTTCTCTCCATTGACGCCTTCCCAGGGCAGACTTTTGAGGGCACCATTTACTCCAAAGAGGGACAGTTGGACAGGACAAGGAAAACCCTAAAGGTGAAAGTCCGGGCAAACCTTCCACCCAACACGCCCGCCTTTGCCACAGTGGAGGGTAAGGTCTTAGTGGAGGAGAGGTCCGCCCTACTGGTGCCAAAGGAAGCGGTCAAAGATGGGAAGGTGCTAAGATATGAGAGGGTTCGTTCGGTGGAGGTGCCCGTTAAGTTGGGTGGAGAGTATGAGGGCTACGTGGAGGTCTTAGAAGGGCTCAGGGAGGGTGATAGGGTAGTCTTGCGATGAACCATGTGCTCTTTTTGGCACTAAAGCTCCTTTTGGAGAGAAAGCGTCAAACGGTCATATCCTTTTTGGGTGTTAGCATAGGAGTTTCTGCTTTCGTGGTGATGAGTTCTCTGATGCTGGGTTTTCAGTCTTACTTTATCCAACAGGTCATAGACTTGGAACCTCACATAAGGATAAAACCCAAGGAGAGTGCGGAGGACCGCCTAAGGCAGGATTTTTCTGTGGTCCTTGGGACAAAGCCAAAGGAGGAGGAAAAAATTCTGGGCTGGAGGGACCTGATGCAGGGCTTAGACAAGCACCCTGAAGTGGTGGGCTCTGCGCCGAGGTTAGTGAGCAGGGGCATCGTTCAGTACGGCACCAAAGAAAAGCCCGTCAATTTGCTCGGCATAGACCCAGCAAGGGAGCCCAAGGCATCCATAATAGAAAGGTTCTTGGTGAATAAAAACCTTCAGGGTTTGGAAAACAGAAGGGATGGAGTCATCCTCGGAGTGTTAGTTGCTAAAAGCTTGGGTATAAAAGAGCTGGGCGGAAAGGTGGTAATCACCACGCCCAACGGCGCCTCCTCCACCTTTCGGGTCATAGACATCTTTGACTCCGGCATCACCAACTTGGACGACACAAGGGTGTATATGCACATAAACACCTTGCAATCCATCTTGGGCAAAGAGGGGCAGGTAAACGAGATCGTCATAAAGCTAAAGGACCCAGAAAAGGCAGAAAGGTTGGCCAAAGTCTTCAGTGCAGGGCTCAGCTACGAGGTGGAAAGCTGGCAGAAAGCATACAGGAACTTTTTGAGCATCTTTAAAATTCAGAACACAATAACTTACCTTATTGTCTTTGCGATACTGCTGGTTTCTGCCTTTGGGATCTTCAACATAATAATGATGACCGTGTTGGAAAAGAAAAGGGATATTGCTATTTTGATGGCTATGGGCTATTCAAGGAGGGATGTGCTTTTGATCTTTTTGGTGCAGGGGGTTTTTGTGGGCTTGGTGGGTGCGGTGCTTGGCTCTATAATCGGTTACGGCTTGCAAGAGTATTTGGAATCTATAAAGTTAGATGTGGAGGGGCTCACAAGGACTTCGGGCTTTGTGCTCTACAGGAGCTTTAGCCTTTACATCTACGGCGGGATCTTTTCTGTCCTCTTTGCGGTGCTTGCCAGCCTCTATCCCTCCTACAGGGCAAGCAGACTAAACCCGGTGGATATATTCAGGAGTGCTTCTTAACAAAATCTTAACAATTCTTTTCTAAAATCTTAATCAGTAAAACCATTAGGAGGTGTTTGATATGAGAAAGCTTGCGTTGGGAGTTTTTGCCCTTTCCACCTTTGCCTTTGCGGGCACAGACCACCCTGCCCTTGACACGATCCTCTACATACTCATGGACAAGGGTCTGATAACACCCGAAGAAGCCCAAGAGTATGCCAAGGAGCTCAAAAAGAACACGGCCGAAAGAAACAAAGAAATTGAGTCCATGATCAAAAAAGCTATGGAAGAAAAATCCAAGTAAGGAGGTGAAGCCATGAAGAAAGTGCTTTTAGCCACTGCAGTTTTTAGCGGAGCAGTTTTAGCCCTTGAGATCACGGGTGCCGGGGCTACGTTCGTCTTTCCGATCATGTCCAAGTGGGCCTTTGAGTACAACAAGGAGACAGGACACAAGGTAAATTACCAGTCCATAGGCTCCGGTGGTGGCATCAGGCAAGCCATCAACAGGACGGTGGATTATGGGGCTACCGACGGACCCCTAACACCCGAGGAAGTGGAAAAGAATAAGCTCCTCCAATTCCCCGCGGTTATAGGTGCGGACGTGATGGCGTACAATATACCAGAAATAGGGAACACTGTTCTCAACCTAGACCAAAAGGCGGTTTGCGATATCTATATGGGCAAGATCACAAAATGGAACGACCCATACCTGCAACAGCTCAACCCCAATGTAAAGCTCCCCGACAGACCCATAGTGGTGGTCCACAGGTCCGACGGCTCCGGAACCACCTGGATCTTCACCAACTGGCTGTCTAAGGTATGCCCCGAGTGGAAAGAAAAGGTAGGATTTGGAACTTCCGTCAAGTGGCCCACGGGCGTTGGTGCAAAGGGAAATGAGGGCGTAACAAACTACGTGAAGAGATCCCAAGGCGGTATAGGATATGTGGAATACATCTATGCCAAGCAAAACAACCTACCCGTTGCAAGGATCAAAAACAGGGAAGGAAACTTTGTGGAGCCAAGCGTAAGAACCATGCAAGAGGCTGCAAGGAACGCCAAATGGGATAAGTCCAAGCACTTCTACGAAGTCCTCACAGACCAACCGGGCAAAGATGCCTATCCTATAACCGGTGCAACCTTTGTGCTTATTGCCAAAGACCAACTCGAGAGGGCTAAGAAGGCAAACGTCTTCTTCAAGTGGGTTTTTGAAAAGGGAGACAGGTATGCCCAAGAACTCCAATACATACCCATGCCCGAAAACGTCAAAAAGCTCATCGCTGAATACTGGAAGGAGCATGGCGTAGCGCCATAAGGGTGGTATAATTATGGAGAACGTGGCGGAAGCACAGAAGAGCCTAAGGGAGATCAAGACCCGCGGAGAGTTCTTAGAGAGGTTTTTGAAGCTTAGCCTCGGTTTTTGGGCCCTCTTCTCGGGGCTCCTCTTTCCAATACTTGCGGGACTTATCCTTCTCTACGAGGCAAGGCTCGCCATAGAAGAGTTTGGCTTTATACACTTTTTGACCTACACCAACTGGGACCCTGTGCAAGAGGACTTTGGCGCCGCCACCATGATCTTTGGCACGGTAGTTAGCACCATTCTCTCTATGCTCATCGCCGCACCCGTTGCCATAGGCATAGCCATCTTTATCACCGAGCTGGCACCCAATTGGTTTAAACCCATAGTCTCCACTGCGGTGGAGCTCTTGGCAGCCATTCCAAGCATCATATACGGACTTTGGGGCTTTTTTATCCTTGCCCCCATAATGGCAACCAAAGTGGAGCCTTGGCTCCAAGACAAGCTGGGAGATGTGCCCCTCGTAGGAAAGCTCTTTCAGGGTGCGCCCACCGGTGTTGATGTATTGACCACCAGCCTTGTGCTCTCCATAATGATCATACCCTTTATGGCTGCAGTTGTGAGGGATGCCTTTAACATGGTCCCTCCCATAATGAAGGAGTCTGCCTACGGGCTTGGGGCTACCAAGTGGGAGGTTATAAGGCAGGTGGTAATTCCCTACACTGCGTCGGGTATAGCGGGCGGTTTAATTCTGTCTGCAGGAAGGGCGCTGGGAGAGACCATGGCGGTGACCTTTTTGGCAGGAAATCGTCCAGAGATCCCCAAGTCTCTGTTGGAGCCCTTCACCACCATAACCGTTGCCCTGGCAAACCAATTCACCGAAGCAGACACGGATGTGTATCTTTCCGCCCTCTACTATGCGGGGCTCTTGCTTTACTTGGTATCCTTTACCATGCTAGGTATTGCCAAGTTCATGGTGCTAAGGCTTGAAAAGAGGTGGAAGGTATGAGCAGGAAAACCCGCAGAAAGCTTTTTAGCAATTTCATGCTCTTTGTATCCTTCCTTACCGCCGCCTATGGAATTTTTTGGCTCTTTTGGATCCTTGGCAGTCTCGTTGTAAATGGCTTTAAGTATCTTAGCCCCGAGCTTGTTTATTTGGACCCTACACCACCCGGAGAGGAGGGAGGAGGTCTAAGACCTGCCTTTGTGGGACACCTGATCATCACCTCCCTTGCCACCATAATAGGAGTTCCCATAGGTATAATGGCTGGTATATACTTTGCAGAATACGGAAGAAACAGCAAGTTCTTCATGACCATCAGACAGATCACAGACATAATGGTTAGCACCCCCTCAATCTTGATGGGTGCGGTGGTTTATGCGGTGCTGGTCAGACCTGTGGGACACTTTAACGGCTTTTCTGGTGCAGTTGCCTTGGCACTCTTGATGCTACCCGTTATTGCCATCACCACCGACGAGATGCTAAAGTTGGTTCCAAAAGAAATGAGAGAAGCAGCATACGCTTTAGGAGCTTACAAATGGCAGGTTATAAAGAATGTGGTCATGAGGGCAGCAAAGGTGGGAATATTGACGGGCGTGATCCTTGGCGTTGCCCGTATTGCAGGAGAGACTGCACCCTTGCTCTTTACCTCCTTTAACAACAATGTTTTGACCTTTGACCTTAAGGACCCAATGGCATCCTTGACTGTAACCATGTTCAACTATGTGATGGGACCTTACAACTACTGGCACCAGCAAGCTTGGGCTGCGGCCTTTATACTGACCATGGGTGTCCTGCTGCTTTCCATAGTGGCAAGGGCTTTACTCCAAAGAAACCTACTTGAACCTCTTTTCTATATAGTGCGTTCCATAACAGGTAAAAAAGGAGGATAAACCATGGTGGAGCCCCAGACCGCTTCAAAGACCCGCATGGAAGTTAAAAACCTCAACTTTTATTACGGCTCCAATCAAGCCCTCAAAAACATAAACATGCCCATATACGACAGGAAGGTAACCGCCCTCATTGGACCCTCCGGCTGTGGAAAGACTACCCTTTTGAGATGCTTTAACCGTATGCACGACCTGTATCCTGCCAACAAATACGAAGGAGAGATCCTCCTTGGCAGTGAAAGTATATTCAACATGGATATAATAGACCTCAGGAGCAAGGTGGGTATGGTTTTCCAAAAGCCCACACCCTTCCCCATGTCTATCTTTGACAATATAGCCTTTGGTCTAAGACTAAAGGGTATAAAGGGCACCGAGCTAAAGGACAGAGTGGAAAAGGCTTTAAAAGACTCCGCCCTCTGGGACGAAGTTAAAGACAGGCTCAAAGACAGTGCCTTCTCCCTCTCGGGAGGACAACAGCAAAGGTTATGTATAGCCAGGGCTATTGCAGTGGAGCCAGAAGTATTGCTCTTTGATGAGCCCACCTCCGCCCTGGACCCCATATCTACCGCCAAAATAGAGGAGCTCATAGTGGAGCTTAAAAAGAAGATCACCATAGTGATCGTCACCCACAACATGCAACAGGCTGCGAGGATATCCGATTATACGGGCTTTATGTATTTGGGTGAGCTCATAGAGTTCAACCCCACAGAAAAGATATTCACCAAGCCCGACAAAAAGCTCACGGAGGACTATGTGACGGGAAGGTTTGGCTAAGCTTTAGCCTTCCCTCCAGATCTCTTATAAACTGATAAGCAGTCCTTCCAGAAAAACTGCCCCTTTCGGTTGCCCAAAGGAGCGCCCTTTCTTCCAACTCCTGCTGGGAAATAGATATTCCTCTCTCCCTTGCGTAAGTTTTTACGATCTCTAAATATTGCGCCTTCTCAAAGGAGAAAAATCCAAGCCTAAGCCCAAACCTCTCCACCAAAGAGATCATCTCCTTATGATCTTCTTCTGGGAACTTTCCATCCCTATCCCTGTTTGCTACAATGTTCCTGCGGTTGGAGGTGGCATATACCAACATGTTTTCTGGTCTTTCTTCTAAGTCCCCATCCAGCATGGACTTTAAAAGCCTGTATTGGTCTTGCTCGGGTTCAAAGGAAAGGTCGTCAAAGAAGAGAATAAAGCGTTTTTTGCTGTCTCTGAGCAGTTCATAGAGCTGTGATAGGTCTTCCACCTGAGCTTTATAAACTTGGATGAGCCTTAATCCTTCTTTGCCAAAGAGTGTTAGCATGGACTTCACAAGGGAGGACTTTCCGGTGCCCCTATCTCCCCAGAGGAGGGCGTCGTTGGTAGGATAGCCCTTTACAAACTGTAGGGTGTTTCTTTTAAGCTCTTCCTTTTGCCTGTCTATGAAGAGAAGGCTTTCAAAGCTTGGCATGTGTGGGTGGGCTATGGGCTGGAGTTTACCCTCTTTGAACCTGAAGGCTAAAAACTCTTCAAACATAGCGAATAGTTTAAAATAAAACCCTATGAGAAAGAATATTCTTTTCCTTTGCTTTTTGCTTTCTTCCTGCGGCGCGGTTAACCAAGAGGAGCTAAACGCCAGATTAGCCCAGATCAACAGACGTATAGAAAAACTGGAGGAAGAGCAGAAAACCATTAAAGCCCAGCAGATAAAGACCGAAGAGAGAGTGGATGCCCTATCACAGAATCTGGCAAGCTTAAGGCTTGAGATGGAAAGATTAAAGGTAGAGGGAAGAACCAGCATGCCACCACCTACCCTACCAAAGCCGGAAAATATATCCCCGCCCCAACCCGCAAAGGTAGAAGAACAACCCAAAAGGGAGCCTCCACAACCTGAACCACTTGCCCAAAAATCCCAAGAGAAACAAAAAGGCACAGAGGCTACTTCTTCCGACTACGAAAGGGAATACAAATCTGCCCTTGACCTGTATAACCTAAGACAGCTAAATCAGGCAAAGGAGAAGTTTATTGAGTTTATAAAAAATTATCCAAAGACACCTCTGACGGATAACGCATACCTTTGGTTAGGTGTTATTTATAGAGATTTGGGAGATAGGACTAAGGCGGAGGCGGTGTGGCGCACCTTGGAAGAAAGGTGTAAAAGGGGAGAAATGGTGGATTGCAACAAACTGCCCTCTGCTTACCTACAGTTGGCAAGGCTCTACGAAGCAGAAGGAAACAGTGAGAAGGCAAAGGAGTATTACGAGGCAATCCTGAAGGAATTCCCCCTTTCGGAGGAAGCGGAGGTAGCAAAGAAAAAGCTTGGTAGATAAAGCCCTATTCCTGGGTTAGTCTTTTGTATAACTCCATCAAGCTTGAGACACTGCTTTCAAAATCGGCGGGAGTTGTGTAATCTTGCCTTAAAAAGTCCTTTATGAGCCTTTCGTGCTTGATAACCCTATCCACAACCGGGTTTGTTCCCTTGGTGTATAACCCAAGGTTCACTAAGTCTTCTACCGATTCGTATGCACTCAAGAGCTCTTTTAAGTAAAGGGCAACCCTCATGTGCTCTTTTGAAACGACCTGAGGCATGAGCCTGCTGAGACTTCTCACAGGGTCTATGGCTGGAAACAGACCACTGTTTGTCAACTTTCTTGAGAGGATTATGTGTCCGTCCAGCATACCCATGAGGGCATCAGCCACAGGGTCAAGGCTTATATCGTCCCCCTCCACCAAAACGCTAAATATACCCGTTATGCTTCCTCTGTTAAAGTTTCCACAGCTTTCCACTATCTTTGACATTAGATAAAAAACGGAAGGTGTGTAGCCCTTTAGGGTGGGAGGCTCTCCCGCGGAAAGTCCCACCTCCCTCTGTGCCATCGCAAACCTCGTCAGAGAGTCCAAAACCAGCAGAACATTCAGCCCCTTCTCCGCAAAGTACCTTGCATGCACCAAAGCACTGATGGTACCTTTAACCTTCAGTATGGGCGTCTGGTCTGCGGTAGTGGTTATCACCACGCTTCTTTTTATTGAATCTCCGAGGATATCCTCTACGAACTCTCTTACCTCTCTTCCCCTTTCCCCGATGAGCCCAAGGACCACAACATCCGCCTTGCTAAATCGGGTGATCATTCCAAGAAGGGTGGTTTTCCCCACACCCGCCCCTGCAAATATGCCAACCTTTTGGCCTCTGCCTAAGGTGAATAGGGCGTTTATGGTCCTCACACCCGTGTCAAAGACCTCCCTTATTCTCTCTCGTTGTAAGGGATTTATATCCTTTAGCTCAATGGGTCTTTTCTCTCCAGGTATCAACCTTCCGTCGTAAATTCTCCTACCAAAGGGGTTCAGTATTTGCCCCAAAGCTTCTTCACCCACAACGGTGGATACGGGTTCCATCCTTATCCAAACCCTGTCTCCTGTTTTAACTCCCAATAAACTACCAAAGGGCATAATAAGGCACCTGTTCTCATGAAAACCTATAACCTCGCCCTCCACATCCCCCGTCTCCGTTTTTATGATGCACTGGTTGCCCACTGCCCCTACCGGCACCGTTGCCTCAAGATACACACCGCTTACCTTAACCACCTTTCCGTAAACCCTAAAAACCTTGTCCATATTTAACATTAAAAAACCATGCTTGCGTAAGAAACTTTTGAATCCGTAACATCTTCGTGGTAAATTTGATAGTCTAAAAGCCTTCCCCTTTCAACGCCTGCGGTTTTCAAAAGATGCCCAAAGACAAAATTTGTGTATTGCCCATCAATCCTTGTCCTGTTTTTGTCCCTTTCCAAAAGCTCAAAGGCTTGGTCATATTCCAATTTTTCAATATGTTTTAGGTATTCTTTGTCTTTGAAGGATGGGTCGTAGCTGAAGGGGTCCCCAAACTTCCTTCCTACATGGCTCAAATCTACGCTGGATATGATCAAAGTTGTATCTATGTAAGGGTCAAGGATACGCAGTAAATTCTCCGCCAGGTTCTTTAAAAAGTCTTTATCTCCATAAGAGATGATAAGGGCAAGGGCTCTTGCGGTGGGAAATAGCATCTTGGCATATACGGATGCAAACTCTATGGAATGCTCATACCTATACGAGAGAAGGTCGTGGGTGATGTCAAAGTTGTAAAAACCTTGCAGATGTTCCAAAAGTTTTCTGTCTGTTTTTAAAAGCCCAAAGGGAGTTTCCATGTCAAGGGATAGCGCGGAAAAAGGATACTCGTGCCAGTAATGGGAAACTCCCAGGATCAAAACAATTTCTTTGTCCTTTTTTAGCCTGCCGTAGGCTTCCCAGTAAGTTTTCTTTGCCACCCTTAGGTCCATATGGGGCACAAGGACTCCAAGGGGTGATAGCTTTTCCTCCTTTTCCTCTCCACTTAAAAACTCCATGCAAGCTCTTTCGTCCCTTGGATACACCTCACCCGCATGGGACATTTCCTTTACCCCCTTTAAAAGTAAAAGATTTTTTAGGTCCCTCAGGGCGGAAAGGAAATTCTCGTTCTCCAATAGAAGTGCACCATCTAAGGTATCTAAAAATCGCTTGAGCACCTCGTCCTTAAGGAGATAGCCTGTTAGCCTGAAATACTCCGCCTTTAAATCAGACAGGTCCTTGGTGCCGTCCATCAAAAGACAGAGGCTCAGGGCTGATGAAGAGACAAAGACGCCTTCAGAAATGCCAAGTGGGTCCTTGAGAAAAAACCCGCCCTTTAAAGGAATGACCTCTAACCTTCTAAGCTTTGGCTTCATGGCTTTTCCAAAAATACCACCGAGACGCCCGCCCCCCCTTCCCTTGGGTAGCCTTCCCTACGAAAAATTACCAACCCTGAACCTCCCAAAAAGTCCTCTACCACCCTTTTTAAGACCCCCGTGCCGTGGATGACCTTTACGCTTTTTACTCCAAGTGCTTTAGCCTCCTTCAAAAAAGCCTCAAGCCTATAAAGGGCTTCCTCCGTGCTAAGCCCTATTAGATTTATCTCCGTGGGAAATCTCTTATTAACCTCAAGGGAATATTCCTCCTGCTTCACGGGTGGATGTGCCTTTTTCAGCTTTTGTTTTTCCACCCAAGCTTTTACATTACCAAAAGACACCTGCACCTTTTCCTCCTTTACCTCCAGAACCCTTCCCCTTGAGCCCATAAACTCCACCCAATCGCCCACCTTTACCGGTTCCTCCTTTAGTTCTTTCATAACCTCTTGCTTTTTTTCCTTAACAAACTGCTTTATCTTCTGCCTTTCCCTGGCACTTTTTAGAAGCTCCTCTGCCTCCCTTTCTATCTCCTGTAAATACTGCAAAGCCCGAGACATTCCCTCCCTGTAAGCCTTTTCCTTGATCTCCTCCGAGAGGGCAAGCAAAGAGGAGTATTCCGCCTTCATCCTTTCCAGCCCTTCCTTTGCCTGCTCCACTTCCCTTAGCCTTTTCTGATATTCCTTTATTAACCCTTCTAAGTCTTCCTTAGCCTTTGAGAATCTTTCAAACTCTGCGGGCATCTTTTTGCGGGCGTATTCCAAAACCTCCCCTGGCATACCAAACCTTTTGGCGATCTCAAAAGCCATACTGCTACCCACTGCGTCGTAAAGAATATGGTACGTGGGCTCTAAGGTTTCTTTGTCAAAGGATACGCTGGCGGGTGTGTAGTAGTCAGACTCCAAAGCATAAAGCTTGACGGGCGTATGGTGTGTTGTGGCAAAAACGTAAGCCTTTTTGTCCTTTAAATACTCAAGGACGCCTATGCTCAGGGCAGAGCCCTCCATGGGGTCCGTGCCAGCACCCAGCTCGTCCAAAAGCACCAAACTTTTTTCATTAACCAACCGCAAAAACTCTGCCAAGTTTGAGACATGGGCAGAAAAGGTGGAAAGGTTCTGCTCTATGCTCTGCTCATCTCCTATATCTGTGTATACGCCTTCAAAAACCGGCAATTCTCCCTCCTCTATAGGGATGGGCAGTGCAAACTGGAACATGAGGGCACACAGCCCAAGGGTCTTTAGGGCTACCGTCTTTCCCCCCGTGTTGGGACCAGTAAGGACAAGCCCCCTCTTACCCTCAATCTTTATGTCTATGGGCACCACATGGTCCTTGGTGAATACCAAAAGGGGATGCCTGACGGACTTTAAAAAAATCTTAGCATCCGAAAGCTTTGGGAACTTGCCCCCTATTTCATTGCTAAAGCGGGCTACCGCCTTTAGGTAATCCAGCTTTAGCAGGGTGTAGTAGGCAGTCATAAGCTTTGTGCTGAACTCTCCTATGTAGGAGGTGATCCGCTTTAGAACCTTTTTGACCTCCTCTTCCTCCTCTTCCTTCAATACCACAAGGCGGTTGTTTAGTTCCACCACACTGTGGGGTTCCAAATAGGTGGTGTATCCAGAAGACGAAGTGCCATGCACTATGCCTACGATCTTGTTGATCTCCGTAGTCTTTACGGGCAAAACATAGCGGTTATTCCTTATGGTTATGATCCTGTCTGAGAGAAGCCTGTCTGCGTCGGGACGGTTGAGGATGTTTTCCAACCTTTTGGCGACCTCCTTTTCTAAATCCCTGATCTTCTTTCTGATGGTTGCTAACTCTTGGCTGGCACTGTCTTTAACAAAGCCCCTCTGGTCTATGGTGCTCTCTATGATGCCTTCTATCTGTGGAAAGTGATGGAGGGTTTTTAGAAGGTTTCCCAAACTCTTCCTAAGGGGCACATGGGCACCAAGTGCTTTTCTTGCATCCCTTATTAGTTTTATAACTTTGTGTATCTCTAATATTTCCTCCAAGCTGAGGGTTGCATCCTGCAGGACGGATTTTTTTACATAGGGTTCTATGTCTCCAAAGGGATAAAGAACCAAAGATTCCTCCACCGCAAGAAAATCCTCCACCAGCTGAATTTCTTGCCTTAGCCCCTCCACATCTGTGTAAGGTTTTAGAGTTTGCAAGAATTTCTCCGTTGCCTTTGAGTTGAAGTATCCCTTGAGCCTCTCAAATACCTTCCATAGCTCTAAGTGGGAAAAGTCCTTCTCCCTCACAGAGAAAAATTTTATATGCAACTCTCAAGAAATAAGGAACTAACCCGTTCCTTACGCACCACTTCCCTTCCATAAAAATCCGCCAAGACTTCTGTGTGTTAATTAAAATTGACTTTAAACTAAAATCAACATAAAATAATGACAGTATTAACAAAGGAGGTAAGGCATGAGGAAGGCATTTTTGCTGACCGCCATAGTATCTTTTGGCTACACCCAGGAGATTTTGCTAAAAGAGGTGGAGTTAAAGGCTAAGAAGGAGACGTTCAAAGACAGCTTGGAAGTAAGAGAGGTAAGAGAAAGCTCTGCGAAGGATGTGGGAGAAGCCCTTACCAAACTGGA
>Ga0308409_1000622_pt1 | contig 18697 bp, 20 predicted proteins | sample HotsprSampleMSe4_FD_203469 | JGI IMG/M metagenome (GOLD analysis project Ga0308409, IMG submission 203469) | Hot spring phototrophic mat microbial communities from Mushroom Spring, Yellowstone National Park, Wyoming, United States - 20060912_MSe4 ... | reverse complement strand
GAAGGGAAAGGATGATTCGTGTAAGTGTTTCGGAAGCGAAAGAGAAATTAGAAGAACTCATTGAGAAAGCGGCAATGGGCGAAACCGTTGAAATTACCTCAAACGGACATAAAGCCACGCTTCAAGTAACAGTGTTTCACGAAACCGACCTGCCACCACGCCAATGGGGACTGCTGAAAGGCAAAGTTTGGATGTCAGAGGACTTCAACGAGCCGCTTGATGATTTCAAAGCATATATGCCATGACAATTTTGTGCGATACACAAGCCTACATTTGGGCAATTCAACAAGATGCACGCCTAACCGAAAAAGCACGAGAGATGTTGAGCAAGTCGGAAATTGAAATACCTAATCATTGGAAGTGTTTGGGAAATGACCATTAAAGTCAGCATCGGCAAACTCAAACTAAAAGTGCCGATTGATTCTATGGTAGAAAAATCGCTTTCTGCAAATGCCATACGGTTGTTAGACATCAAACTTTTTCATCTAAAAATTTTGCAAACTCTGCCGTTTTATCACAGAGACCCGTTTGACCGCCTGATTATTGCGCAAGCTTTGTCGGAGCAACTGCCGATTGTGTCAAGCGATGCAAACTTTGACCGCTACGGCATTAAGCGAATTTGGTAACAATCAATCACAAAAATTCACGGTGTATGATTCGTGTAAGTGTTTCGGAAGCGAAAGAGAAATTAGAAGAACTCATTGAGAAAGCGGCAATGGGCGAAACCGTTGAGATTACATCAGAAACACAAGCGGCTCAAATATTCGTTATTCCCGCACTGTATTCAAGCGATGTGTTGATTTCAGAGCGAGACGACCCAGAAAATCACGACCTCTATTTACCCAAAAAAGGTCCGCGCACACTCGGCACAGCAGAAGGACAAATCTGGATAGCCGACGACTTCGACGCCCCGCTCGATGACTTTAAGGAGTATATGGAATGAAGTATCTGCTCGATACCAACGCTTTTTTGCAAGGCATTGGCAAAAGCACTGTTTCAAGTAATGCCGCTCAAGCGATTATGACCAGTAAAGAAGCGATATTATTTCTCAGTATCGCAAGTATTTGGGAAATCTCAGTCAAAGTCGGAATTCAGAAACTCAAATTGCCACTTCCATTGGACGATTTTCTGAAGAACAACTTGCGCCAACTGAAAATCACACTTTTGCCAATTCGCTTCAGCCATGCTGTGGCGTCAGGCTTGTTGCCCTACCATCACAGAGACCCATTTGACCGTCTGATTATTGCGCAAGCCTTGTCGGAGCAACTGCCGATTGTGTCAAGCGATGCAAACTTTGACCGCTACGGCATTAAGCGAATTTGGTAACACTCAATCACAATAGACACGTAAAATGGGCGTTTATCGCCCTTTTTTGTTTGCATAAATTTGTGAGTGAGTGTTGTAACTTTGCAAAAGAAATGTGCCAATGACAGAGCGATTTACAACATATCCCCGTCAATATCCGCAGAACGCAACGCCATTCTTGAACTTTAACCCAATCTCAACGAAATATGTCCAAAATTCTTTATGAGGCTTTGACCTTTGATGATGTCTTGCTTGTGCCTGCACGTTCGGCAGTCTTGCCACGCGACGCAGAGGTCAAAACCCGCCTGACCAAATCTATTTCGCTGAATGTTCCACTTCTTTCGGCGGCAATGGATACTGTCACGGAATCCGAAATGGCGATTGCACTGGCACGCGAAGGCGGTATTGGTGTTATTCACAAAAACATGACCATTGAGCGACAAGCGAGCGAAGTCGACCGCGTCAAGCGTTCCGAGAGCGGTATGATTAAAAACCCGATTACACTGACCGAAGATGCAACCGTTAAAGATGCGCTCGAACTCATGGCACGCTATTCCATCTCTGGTATTCCCGTTGTCGCAAATGGTTCAGCAAATCTTCCAAACAAGAAACTGCGCGGCATCATCACCAATCGCGACCTGCGCTTCAAGCCTGACCTGCATCAAAAGATTGCTGACATTATGACCAAAGAAAATCTCATCACTGCCGAAGTTGGCACAACGCTCGACGAAGCCGAAGAGATTTTACAACATCACAAAATTGAGAAACTGCTCATCGTCGATAAAGAAGGCAATCTGCAAGGACTTATCACTTTCAAAGACATTCAAAAGAAGAAGAAATTTCCCAATGCGTGCAAAGATGAACAAGGGCGACTGCGCGTTGCGGCGGCAGTTGGAATTAGACTCAATACCCTACAACGCGTGGAAGCCTTAGTGAATGCAGGCGTTGATGTTGTCGTGGTTGATACAGCACACGGACACAGCGAAGCCGTGCTCAAAATGGTTGAGGCGATTCGCAAACAGTATCCTTCTTTGGCGATTGTGGCGGGCAATGTGGCTACTGCCGAAGGCGTGAGAGATTTGGTTGCCGCAGGTGCCGATTGCGTCAAGGTGGGAATCGGACCGGGAAGCATTTGCACCACGCGCATTGTGGCGGGCGTTGGCGTGCCACAACTTTCAGCCATAATGAACTGCTATGAAGAAGCCACAAAAACCAACACGCCACTCATTGCTGACGGCGGCATTAAGTATTCAGGCGATTTCGTTAAAGCCCTTGCCGCTGGAGCCGATAGCGTGATGATTGGCAGTCTCTTTGCCGGCGTTGATGAATCGCCGGGCGAGACGATTCTTTACGAAGGCAGAAAGTTCAAATCCTATCGTGGTATGGGCAGTCTCGGCGCAATGAGCGAAGCCGAAGGCAGTAGCGACCGATACTTTCAAGATGCCGAAGATGATGTCAAAAAGTTCGTTCCCGAAGGCATTGAAGGCAGAGTGCCTTACAAAGGCTCGCTGAACGAAGTGGTCTATCAACTCATCGGCGGATTGCGTGCGGCAATGGGCTACTGTGGCGTTAGAACAATCGAGGAACTTAAAACCAAAACGAAGTTTGTGAAAATCACTAACGCAGGTTTGCGCGAATCGCACCCACACAGCGTTTTCATCACGAAAGAATCCCCGAACTACTCGCTGAGCAATTAAGAATGAAAGATTATCAAGAGCGCACATATCTTTCGGCGATTGAAGCGGCAAAGTATCTGAACCTTTCGGTAAAAACGCTCGAGCAATTTGTGAAAAGTGGAAAACTCAAAACCACGATTGCCGCCAGCGGTCAAAGGCGATTTTCACTTTCCGACCTTAAAGCGTTGGGCGCACAGCAGAGCAAAAAAACTCACAAGCAACGCCCTTCGCGCATCAACATCATTGAGCAAAATAGCACCACTCAAACCATCATCGTGGGCAGTTCAACCGAGATGAAGGAACTTGCGGAAGCATCAGTTCATTTGATTGTTACATCGCCGCCGTATTTCAACGCCAAGATGTATGCGCGTGAGCCGCTCAAAGAAGACTTGGGCGATATTCACAACATTGACGAGTGGTTCGAGAAAATTGGGTTGGTTTGGCGCGAGTGCTTTCGTGTGCTTCAATCAGGGCGAAAACTTTTCATCAACATCATGAACTTGCCCGTGCGATTAGATGGCGGCGGCTATCGCACCCTCAACCTCGTGGGCAGAACGATTGACCTTTGCGAAAGCATCGGCTTTATTTTCAAGCGCGATATTGTGTGGCAAAAAACCAACGGCGTGCGTGCGCATTTTGGCACATATCCTTATCCCGGCGGCATTCTCATCAACAATATGCACGAGTTTATTTTGGAATTTGATAAACCGCAGAAAGTTGGCAACAACAAATACGGACATCTGACAAAAGAGCAAAAAGAGCAATCCAAGTTGGATAAAAATTTTTGGCTTAACATCAAGAACAGCGATGTGTGGCTGATGAAACCCGAAAAGAGTGGGCAGAATCGGACGCACGTTGCGCCGTTTCCGAAAGAACTGCCGCGCCGAATTATCAAGGCGTTTAGTTATGTCGGCGAAACCGTGCTTGACCCGTTTTTAGGCTCTGGCACAACTTGCGTTGTCGCGGCGGAACTCAAACGAAATGGCATTGGCTACGAACTCAATCCCGAAATTGCCAAAGATGCGATGCGCCAAATTCGTGAAGTACCGCTAACTATTTTTTCAACTTCAAACGACAACCCATGAACCTTCTCGTTGAAATTGATAAAACGCTTGCACGCCTTTCAAACGCATTGGATAAACTCAACCGCGATGAATTGGAATACGAAGAAGCCGAAGGCAAACTCACCATTGAGTTTGAAGATGGTGTGAAACTCATTGTCAGCCGCCAAAGTGCAACGAATCAAATCTGGCTCGCTGAACCCAGCGGCGGCTGGAAATTTGATTTCAAAGACGGCAAGTGGATTTGCGATAAGCGCGGCATCACGCTTGAAAAAGCCTTGTCCGATTTGATTTCCGAGAAGCTCGGCGAACCTATCTCACTCTAACCCAAACCAATGAACTGTTACGCACTCTCTTACGAGCAACTGGCTCACACAGGCAAACGCTTTCCCTTACTCTTCGCCGATTACACTTCCAACAACGCAAAGACGCAACACATCACAGCGCAATTTTTCAACGGCGACTTTCGCAACTCATCGGCAATCAAAGAAAAACTTTTGCGACTTGAACAAATAAACTATCAACGCGAAAAATTAGTCGCACTTCTTTTGGAAGAGCAACAGCAATTCAATCCCTCGCCGAAAACCCTTGAAAACATTGAGAAGTTGAGAAGCCCGAAAACCGTTGCCATCGTTACAGGGCAACAAGTGGGCTTATTTTCAGGAAGCCTCTACACCATTTACAAAACCGCGTCGGCGATTGCATTAGCAAAGCGATACAAACGCGATTTTCCCGATTACGACTTCGTGCCAATCTTTTGGCTTGAAGGCGAAGACCACGATTACGACGAAGTCGCACACGTTACAATTCTTGTTGGAAATGAACTGAAAACTTTGCGCTATGAAGAAAAGAATTACGCTGAAAGAAAAATGGTTGGGCGCACGCGCTTATCCGAAAAAATTGAGCCATTTGTGAGCGAGTTTCTTTCCCTCTTTCCCGCAAGCGATTTCAAAGCATCACTGTCGAATCTGATTCAAAACACATACACGCAAGGCGAAACACTGCTCACAGCATTTGCCAAATTGATGAGCGGCTTGTTCCAACAAGACGGATTGATTTTTCTCACTTCGGACAACATCGCCTATAAGTCATTAGCAAAAGAAATTTTCATCAAAGAGTTTGAAACGTTTCCAAGATGTTCAACGGAAGTGATTGTACAGAGCGCACTTCTTGAAGAAGAAGGCTATGACGCACAAGCCAAAGCGCGACCGATAAATTTTTATCTCATCGATGAACAACATCGGCGTTGGGCGATTGAGCCACACGACGAAAAGCATTTTGTTTTGAAGCCTTCACGTGAAGAAATACTCAAAACGTCGTTGTTGGAAATTGTCTATAACGCGCCTGAAAAATTAAGTCCGAATGTGATTTTGCGACCGATTGTGCAGGATAAAGTCTTGCCGACGCTGGCATACATTGCAGGACCGAGCGAAGTGGCGTATTGGGCGCAACTGAAACGCGCCTATCAATTTTTTGGCGTGGAAATGCCTTTTGTGGTGCCGCGTGCAAGCCTAACAATCGTCGAACAAAAAATCTCAAAAGTCTTTGAAAAAATCGGAGGCGAATTTCGTGAGGCGCGATACGAACAATTCTTCACCGAAAAAGATGTGATGATGCGCGAATACATCGCTGAACATTCGGAAGTAAAGTTAGAATCCTTGTTCGAATCAGCAGAGCAAGAAGTCAAACAAGCATTGGCAAAATTAGAAACATCGCTCAAAACATTAGATTCATCACTGATTCAAACGGCAGAAACAACGCAAAACAAAATGCTCTTTCAACTGGGGCAACTCAAAGAGAAAGCCTTTCGCGCCGAAAAACAAAAGCAGAACGACTTTTTAAGTCAGATTGAAAAATGCGAAGCAAACTTGCTTCCAATGGGCAATATGCAAGAGCGCGTGCTGAACATTGCTTCCTATCTCAACAAATACGGGCTATCGTTCATTGAGACCATTCAGCGCGTTGTGGAAGAAAGCGATGGTTCAACGCATTTAGTTGTGGAGTTATGAACGGTTGCGAAGTTTTTTGAGGAGTGCTTCGCCAAGCGGTTGATTCGTGCTGACCAATCCTTTTCCGAAAATTGAGGCAGGATTTCCGTTGTAATCAAAGCACATGCCACCGGCTTCGGTAACAATCGGCAAGAGTGCGGCAATGTCCCAAGGATTCATTTTGGGGTCAATCATGATGTCGGCGTTGCCAGAGGCGACAAGGCAGTGTCCGTAGCAATCGCCCCAAGTTCTGAACAGCCCTGTTTGTCCGCGCAACTCATCAAGCGGAGAAGCAGAGTTGCCGAAGATGTAATCTTCGCTTGTGGCGCAGAGCAGCGCATCACTGAACTTCTTGACGGTTGAAACCGTAATGCGCTGAAAATTGCAGAACGCGCCGCCGCCTTGTTCGGCATAGTAGATTTGATTGAGCGCAGGGAAATTCACCACACCGAGAAGAACTTCGCCATTGGCTTCAAGCCCAATCATATTGCCGTAAAGCGGAACGCTGTGAATGAATGATTTGGTGCCGTCAATCGGGTCAATCACCCAACGCCGTCCTGACTTGCTTTGCTTCTCACCTGATTCTTCGCCCAGAAAGCCATCTTTCGGAAAGGCTTTTGAGAGACGGCTACGGATTAACTTTTCGGCTTGTTTATCGGCTTCGGTTACAGGCGATTTATCGCGCTTTTGTTCCACTTTAAGCGAGCGTTGCTGAAAGTATTTGAGTGTGAGTTTGCCCGCTTCAACAGCGATTTCAAGCGCAAGTTCAAGTTCTTTGGTCATGGTTTTTGAGTTTTCTTGTTGGAGTTACATTAAGTCGCCGAGAGGACCTAAATCGATGTTCAACTCTTTTCGGTCGATGTTAAATGCTTTGCAAAGGTCATTGATACGTTCATCGAGTTTCATCATCGTTTCGCCGATGCGCTCGATTTCTTCTTCGGTGAGTGAGCCTGAATCCATACGGCGAATGGCTTGTTTTTCCATGAGTTGTTTCAGGAAGTCAATCAAAGTCAGCACGAGTTGCGCCAAGCCTTGTTCGGCGTTTTCAGGCGAAATGTTGATGCGCTTCGGTAGATTGGCAATCGTGCAATCAATCGCTTTCAGTTCCTGCGCGAAATCAATCGGTTCGGAAGTGTTAAGCGGTTGGTTCATTACTCTTGCGCAGTTGTGGTGCGTGGTATTTTGTTTTCAATCGGTTCAAAGTTTCTTGTGAGCAAATGAGTAGGCGTAAATCAATCGCGACCAACTCAACATCGGCAACAGAAAGCACAATATCACCAGAGACAAAAACGCCTTTGTCGAGAACTCTATCCAAGAGTTCCAACAGTGTGATGTTGCGTTGGTAGAGCGATTTCGTTTTTTCCATTTGCGTTGCGTTGAGTTAAACAAAGATAAACACAATCAAACTTCATTATGCCGCTTTCTTTTGAAAATGACCCAAAGCCCTACGAGGTATTAGCGTCAAAGTATTTGTTTCAACGTCCTTGGCTCACGGTGCGAGAAGAGCGGTTGCGCTTGCAATCGGGCGGAATCATTGAGCAGTTTTATGTCTTTGAGTATCCGCGTTGGGTGAATGTGGTTGCGCTCACGAAAGAAAATCAAGTGGTGTTGATTCGCCAATATCGGCACGCAATTAGGGAAGTGTATTTTGAAATTCCTGCAGGCGTGTGCGAAGATGGCGAAGACTTGCTTGCGGCGGCACAGCGCGAACTCTTGGAAGAGACAGGCTACGGCGGTGGCGAGTGGTCGCTCTTTATGACGCTGTGCGCAAACCCTGCCATTCAAGCCAATCGCACTTACACATTTCTGGCACGCGGCGTTGAAAAGCAATCGCAACAGCAACTTGATTCAACCGAAGAAATTACCGTGCATCTCAAAACGCCTGCCGAAATCAAAGACCTTATTTTTCAAGGCGAGATGATTCAAGCCTTGCACACCGCGCCTTTACTCAAATTCTTGCTGTCGGAAAAGCACGCAGGGTTTTGACCTCACCCTGTCTGCTTTCGCAGACATCCCTCTCCTTTTCAAGGAGAGGGTCAGGGTGAGGTTAATCCGTGCAAAATCTGTTTAATCTGTGTGATCAGTGTGCCATTTTATGAAACTTTTACTGTGCTCGGAATGACAGAAGGTAACTTACGATTGAAAATCAACGGCTCGCAACTCTTCGGCTCTGACCAACGAGAGTGCAAAAATGCCTGCGGTATCGACGCGCAAAATCGTTTTGCCAAACGAAATCTCTTTGAAGCCATGCGTTTTCGCAATGATGACTTCTTCGGGTGTGAAGCCTCCTTCGGGACCAATCAAAAACAGCACGCTTCGGTTTATCATGGAGGGCAAACCTTTCTTGGTTGAAAATTCATAGGGAATCAGTTTCAATTCATCGGTGCGTTTCATCATATCGGCAAAGCGTTGAATCGGGTGCAGTTTGGGGAAGTGATAGCGTTGTGATTGTTTGCATGCCGAAAGAATAATTTTTTCCCATCGTTCATTTTTTCCTTCGCGCTTATGCTCACTTGGGCGAGAAACTGTGCGTTGTGTTATCATCGGCAAAATTTCGCTAATGCCGAGTTCAACGGATTTCTCCAAAAAATTTTCAAATCGGTCGGGAGTTTTCGTAAGTGAAATCGCAATGCTGACGCGGGTTTTCGGTGGCTCTTGAACTTCCGTGCCGATGATTTTCGCAGTGAGCGACTGCTTATCAATCGCCTCTATAACCGCATCATAGCGTGTGCCTACGCCGTCAATGCAGTGAATTGTGTCGCCGACCTTGTGTCGCAAGACTTTTGTTGCGTGTAAAAATTCTTGTTCGGAAAGTGTGAGCGTGTTTGAAGCAAGATTGAGTTGGTGTTGTGGTGCAAAAAAGAGTTCCATATTCGTTTGATTCAAGTTATGAAGCCGTAACGGCAAGCGTTGCAATAGTAATCTTTCCTGCGCCGTTTTGTTTGAGCGTTTTGGCACACTCAAGCATGGTTGAGCCTGTGGTAAAAACATCGTCAATCAAAAGCAAACTTTCGCCGTTCAATTTATCGGTGCATTGAAAAGCATCTTTGATATTGCGCTTTCTGCCTTCAAGCGTAAAGCCTGTTTGGGTTGAGGTGTATCGTTTTCGTCCAACAAGTTCTTTTACAGGCACGCCAATCATTTCAGAAATTCCTGCCGATAGACGTTCGGCTTGGTTGTATCCTCGCTCAATTTTGCGAAGGTGATGAAGCGGCATTGGCACAATACTATCAAACTTCGAATCAGGTTTTTCGCGCAGAATGGCGTCGCCCAACAGTCGACCTTGTTCAATGGCAAGTCGTGAAAGTCCATCATACTTAATCGCATGAATTAACGCTTGTAATTTGCCTTGCTTGTAAAAATTGTAAAGCGAAATCGCATCATCAATGGCTGTTTGATGTGGCGAGTGTTCGGCAAGTGTCGCAAGCATTTTTGAAGTGGATTCATTCGGCAATAAAAATCTATCAAAACTGTTTTGACACTCGGCGCAGATGTAGGTTTCATGAGGCTCTAAAAGCGATTGACAAATAATGCAGACATTCGGGTAAGCCAAGTGCAGAAGTGGGCGCAAAAGTTTTTCAAGCGTCATGATTCGGAAAGAATTTGAACAATACCGCGAAGTGGAATCATCACCCAATCGGGGCGATTGTTAAGTTCATACAAGAGTTCATACATGGCTTTTGAAAGCAGAAACGCACGAAGCAAACGCTCTTGCTCATCAAGCGTCTTTGGCACAAACGGCGCGCAGTTGACCGCATCTAAATACGATTTCAAGAATACACGGCTGACTTCATAAAACCATATTTCGCCAAATGGCATAAAGCGTTTTAAGTCGTCTTTTGTGCGCGAAGTGTCTTGAAGCAACGCGGCATAAACCGCATAGTGAAATGAGCGAATCATGCCGGCAAGGTCTTGAAAAGCAGGGCGTTTTTGGCGACGCTCTTCAATCGGGCGCATCGGCTCGCCTTCAAAATCAATGATGACAAAATCTTTGCCTGTAAACAAAACTTGTCCCAAGTGATAATCCCCATGAACCCTGATTTTATCAACGTGTATGGGCGATTGCATGAGCGTTTTCAATCGTGAAAAAATTTTACTGCGATGTGTCAATATCCATTCGGCAAGTTCTTTGGCATCATCGGGAAGTGAGTCAAATTTAGTACGAAGCAGTTTGAGTGCGTCTATTGCTTCTGTAATCAATTCCGATTGAATTGCCGCTTGATTTGCATCGGTCAAGCGTTCAGGCTTAAAGGCAAGTCGTTTTGAAGAGGCGAGCGCAAGGTGAAGTTCTGCCGTTCTCTTGCCTAATTGCGCGGCGTGCTGTATGGAGCTTCCTGCGTGTTTTTTCACAAGTGGCAACAAAGGCGCGTGAAGATTCTCAAAGAATGAGGTCGTGGAAAGCATGATTGGCTCTTGATTCGTGAGCCGTTTGTAAAACGATTGAACTTCTGACAGCGCAAGTTGCCATGCTGAACTTTTATTTTTGGTGAAGGTTTGAAGGAGCGCAAGAAAAGTCTCTTTTCCGTTTGGCGTGCGGTAAGAAATTGAGCCGACATACTTCGGCGCGTGTTCAAACGACTGCGTTTCCGTCAAAAATGCCAACACTTCCGCGTCAGGATTCAAGCCCATTTCCAACTTACGATACACTTTCATAAACAATCCATCGCCATAACGAATCGAAGAGTTGCTTTGCTCAGCCGAAAGCACTTTGGAAGTTGGAATCAATTTGAAAAAATCGCCTGCGCCTTGTTCAAATTTGAATGTTCCACGCGTGCCTTTGAGCGAGCGCGTTGAGGCGATTGAGGAAAAAAGAAAATCTCGGAAAGCATCGTCATAAACGGCATCTATCAAAACGGCAGGCTTATTGGCAAAAGTGAGTTCAGCGATAAGGCTTTGCGGGAACTTGTGAGTAATCTTGTTGGAGCGATCTAAGAGTTTAAGCGAAAGCGGTAAGAAATAACGTTCGATTCGCTGCGCAGAAAGTTTGGCTTCAAGCATGAGAAGCGCAAATTGAGCATTAGGCGGAATAAAATGCTCAACAACCGTTAATCGCTTGATAGTCAAGGCTTTGGAGGCAAACCATCGTTGGCGTTCAAGATATTTCGGTAGAAGGTCTCGTTCAAGATGAGAAAGAAGAGGCGGTTCAAAAAGTTCACCAAACGAATGAAGAGAAAAAGTCGGCACGGCTTCAGACATTATCGTTTTTTGGAAATTCTTTTTCCAAAAGATAAGCGTTTTGAGACGACTTTTTGCGATAGCCTAAATGCGAGGGTTACTTTGCTTCGGCGTGAGCGAGTGATGAAATCAGTGAAGGTTCTTTCTCTGCAATCGGCTTCACAAAGCGTAAGAGAATTGCCGCTAACACAGCAACGCTTGCCGATAAAATCCCTGCAAACAAAAATCCATCAAGTTCGCCGCTTGGCAATCGCACCACAAGCAAACTGGCTACGGAAGCGGAAAGCCCTGAAAAGAGTTGCTCAAATGACGCATTGATGCTCATAAATCCTGCACGCACCGTTGGCGGCACGCTTGATGTGATGAGTGCTAATGCGGGAATGCGACGCGCTCGCGAAAGCGACATAAACGCCACGAAGATAAACATCATCAGCGCAAATGAATTTGTCGGCATGGTGGTAAAAAGCAGTGTAAGCGGCACAAGCAAAAGACTAATGCCAAAAAAGAGCGACCACTTGCCGAAACGGTCAGCAAGCCAACCTGTCGAATAAGACACAAGGAAGGTGAATGTGCCACCGACTATGTAAAGCAATCGGATTTCGGAATCTGAAAGCCTGCGATTCGAGGCAAGGAACGGATTAATGAAGGGAATCACCGCATAACTTGCCATCGCAATCAATGCCGTAACGAGGAATGCTGAAAAGTTGCTTCGTGAAGTGAGAATCGCTTTGGCTTGTGCAGAAATTTTCTGTGAGGGACAAGATGCAAGACCGTTCAACGAAAGATGAGCGTGCATAGAGGGCAATCGCACAAACAACGAAAGCCATACAAGAAAACTCAAAAGCGCATTGAAAAAGAAAATGGCGTTCCAACTAAATGTTTCAGCAAGAAACAATCCAAGCGGAACGCCGACAACAGAGGCAATCGCAAATGAACTAAGCACCGTGCCGAAAGCCACGCCTTGCTGTTCGGGCGCGATTTCATCGCCGATAATTGAAAAAATGGTTGCAACCATCAAACCGCCGAATGCGCCTGCAATGACTCTTGCAAGAATCAAATAAGTGGCAGAAGGCGCAAGCGCACAGAGCAAGAGCGAAAGCGCAAATCCACCATACAGCACAAGCAGTGCGTTTTTGCGATTGAATCGGTCAAGGTAGAACGCGCCCAAAATTCCAAATGCACTTGCGCTCAAACTATACGCCGAAACAAGTGCGCCAAGTTCACGCGTTGAAGAATCAAACGCTTTCACAAAGGCTTGTGTCAAGGCGGGCATAATCACATAGTCCAACATATAAGTCAAATAGACCGCCGAAAGCAAGAGCAAAAGCAGACGCATCGTGGCAACAAAGGTTGATGTTGTTCTACAAACTCACGCTCGTTGAAACAGTGGCTTGCCGTTGAAGAATCGTGCCGCCGAAGATTTGGTAGTGTCGACGGTCAAGCGCGTTGAAGACATTAAAGCCAACTTTCCAATTTCGCATCACATAGTAACTGCCGTTGAGATTCAGCACTGCAAAGGCGGGAACGAATCCTTGTTGAACGCCTGCAAGCCAAGGGAAGCCTTCGACATAGCGCAAGTTTGCAGAGAAATCATATTTGTTCGGCACAGTGTAAGTCGCGCCAAGATTGACGCGGTGCGGCGATGTGTTCGGAAAAATCGGTTGTGCAGGGACAGCATTTTCCAACACATTTGTGCTGATATAAGCGTAATTGCCTGTTAAGAGCAAGTTTTCGTTGAGGTAATAATTCACGCCAAGCTCGAAGCCATACTCTTCAATCAAGCCAATGTTGATAGGCGTTTGCACCAGCATTGGACGGTTTTCAGCAATGACTAATTCTGCGGGATTAATACGCGCAGCTTGAAGCCCTTGTGCCAACTGACGATTGACATAGTCGTTAATCTGAGGCGATGCGCGGTTATATCGATACGGCGTAAAGACCAATGGCGCATTTGCACTAAGCGGCGAAGAGATGAAATTGCGTCGGCGATTCAAATACACATCAGCTGTGATGAAGAGCGACTTTGAGAATACCCCTTTGTAGCCAATCTCAAACGACAGGGCTTCTTCGGGGCGAATGTTCGGATTGCCAAGCGAGAAGCGGTCGAGCCGAGAAAATGTAAGCGTGTCGCTAATGCCGATTGAGAGAAGCGAATCGTTGATAGCACGAACCGTCGAGGCAAGGTTAATCGGCGCGCCAAGTTGTGAGCGGCGATAAAAGTCGGGATAACTTGGACGCAAGAACGCTTGATTGACCGTAAAGCGAAAGGTGTGTTGCTCAAAGGGCGAATAAACAATCGCAGCTTTCGGCGAAATCTTCGTTTCAATCAAAGTTGAAAAATCTACTCGTGTTGCGCCAACGAGTTGAAGATTCGGAAGCATGTTGTATTCAATTTGACCATAAACGCCCGTGAAAGTGTTGTGCAGGTTGTTGCGCGTAAGTGAATTAGCACTAAGCAACGGTTGCGCACCTGAAACAACCGTCTCAATGCGTTGCCATTGATGTGAAATGCCTGCGATTGCACGAAGCCGATTTTCAAAGAACACGTTGTTGACTTGCAGTTCAGTGGTAATATCGTCTGAATCTTCGGCGGAATTTGCGGCGGGCGTGTTCAACACAGGTTGCGGGAAGGGCGTGAATCGGCGATTCCACACGCTTTGCACATTGAGGCGCGGCGAGTTGTAAGCCACACGCACAAAGGGCTTATTGACAAGCGGAATCAAAATGCGTCCAATCGTATTGACATACACTTCGTTGCCGCTGTTGGAAATGCCGCCTTCAAGCGTGAACCGTTCTTGGTCGCTGAAATCATAATCACCACGAAGGGTGAGAACATTGTTGAAGTTATCGAGCCATTCATCGTTGAGCGGTCGGCGGTCGATGCCAACTCCGGGGTATTCCAATCGTCCGCCGCTTGCCGTGTCGCGAGAGACAAGCGTAATGTTGCGCATTCTTGCAAATCCGCCGTTGATTTTGAAGGCAAAGTTGCCGAAGGTTTGTGCGTGTCGGAACTCGCCGCGATAGGTGTTCCACTCGCCGAAGGTGAAGGCGGCGCGTGTGCCAACGACATCGCGCGGCGCAAAGGTCGTGATGTTGATAACGCCGTTGTAAGCATTCGTGCCGAAGAGTGCCGAGCCGGGACCACGCACCACTTCAATTTGTTGCACATCGGAAAGCGTCGTGGCGAGCGAGTTCCACTCTTGCAAGTTCAGCAGTGGTGTTGAGGGGTCGCGTCCATCAATTAAGACCAGCACGCGGCGATTGATGGAATTATTAAAACCGCGTGTGTTGATGTTGAAATCGTTTGCGCCCGATTGCGCCACATCAATGCCCGGCTGATGCTCCAAGACTTTTCCGAGCTGACCGTGAATCGAGCCGCGCTCCAACTCCGCAGGCGTAATCACATTCACAGCGGCAGGGGCTTCAGTGAGTTTCTGCCTACGACGCGACGCGCCGTAGACCACAATATCTTGGGCTTTAACGGCTTCTACTTCAAGCACAAAGTTGGCAACGGTTTCTTCGTTTGGCGAAAGTCCAATCGTTTGCTCAATGCGCTTATAGCCAATGCCTGAAACAACAACCGTTTGCGCCCCAGCAGGAATTTTTTCCAAGCGATATGTGCCATCGGTTTTTGAGACTGTGCCAATCTTTGTGTCTTTGATGAAGATGGAAATGCCGACAGCAACATCACCATCAGTTGTGCTTATCCTACCTTTGAGCGTTGCCGTTTGTGAGTAGCCGTGAAGGCTTGTAAATACAAGCAAGAAGAGGCAATAAATCTTTTTCATTTCTTTTTAGGATTAGAGGTTTTGGAGTTAAGAAAACCTTGTTTAAGTCGTTTTGTTGTTTTGGGTGAAATCATTTTGCGGAGTGCGCTCGTCATCAAGCCTGCGCCGATGAGCGATTGTCGGAACTTATAAGCGTCGCGAAGCGAATATGCCTTGCCGTCCAAAATCCATTGAAGGAAAACGCCGTCCGACATTGCCAATTCAAGCCGCGTGAAGGATTCCACATCAACATCAACGAAGAGTTTGAGTTTGATAAGCTCTTTGGCAACCTTTCCGCCGAGTTCAGCGAGGCGCGATTTCATTTCGCGAATGCGGTTAAGGAAATGCGGATTTTGAGAGCGAATGGCATGCGCCCAAAATTCAAGCAAAATGGCGGCATGGTCAGCGTGCTTTTCGTAGAACTCAACGGTTGTGTCGATAAGTGCGCTGGCTTTTGAGACAGGGTCTAAAAGTCGTTCCGATTGACGAAGCATATCCGTTTCGTATTCATCAATCCAAGAATCATAGACGGCAAGGAACAACTCTTCTTTGGTTTCAAAGTATTCGTAGAGTGTGCCCTTGCCGACGCCTGCAAAGTCAGCAATGTCCTGCATCTTCGTTTCGTGAAAGCCTTTTTGCGCAAACATCTGAATTGCGGCGTGAATTAGAAGTTGGCGTTTGGCTTCTTTGGCTTCTTCCGTGCGAGAACGCTGTGGCGACATTAGAGAGTTGGTTTTTTATTCAAAGCCGAATCTTACAGCACAGCAGAACTTAGACGCAACTTAGTTGGCGTCGGCGTCACGCCCCACTGTTCTGCAAGATGTGGTGGGAAGTCAATCCGATAGCCAAGTTCATCGACATGGTAATCCCACTCACGAATCGTGAAGTTGCGAATGCCCATCGTGTAAAATGGGTCAGTTTTCAAAATCTCTTCTAAGGCGGCTTTGCTTTCAGCCTTCATGATACAGAGCCCATCATCAAACTGACCTTGTTCGTTGATGAAAGGACCAGCGGCGATAAACAAACCTTTCGGGATATTTTCCAACATCCATTTGATATGTGCGCCTGCGTGAATCATCACATCTTGGGCGCGACCGTCATTGCACGTCATTTGAACAACAAAGTATTTCATGTGTTGAAGTGAGTTAAAAGGTGATGAAAATTCCAACAATTAAACCAACAATCATGAGCGCGCCGAATTGCGCATGCACTTGTGCCGCACGAGCAACAATCATCGGGTCGACATTTGGTTGCGTCAGGGCTTGAACTTCTTTGGAAAGTTTGATTGCCGCAGGAAGCGAGAGAAGCGCAAGCAACGCAAACGGCGTGAGTTGAGCAAATACGACAAGCAAAAGAAGCGCGAGGTATGCACCAAACGAAAGCAAGTAGTGAAATTTCTTCGCACCGTTTTCGCCGAGCCAGATAGCAAGTGTAGAGATGTTTGCTTTTTTATCGGCAGGAATGTCACGCAAGTTGTTGATGTGCAAAATGTCATCGACAAGCAAGCCAATCGGAATCGAGTAGAGAATCGGAAGCCACGAGAATGTTTTGGCTTGCACGAAGTATGCGCCGAAGACCATCAGCGTGGCGAAAGAAAGAATGACTTGCAAGTCGCCAAGTCCGCGATACTTCAACGAGAGCGGCGGGGCAGTGTAGAAGTAAGCAGAGAGCGCGCCAAAAAGCACAAGGTAAATCAGGATATTGGCGTTTTCTTTCGCATCAATGATGAAATATGCGCCAATCGCAGCGGCGACCAAAAATGCGACAAAGGCACCAGTTGCCACTTGCTTTGGTGTCAGCGCACCTTGAACAAGAATGTTGAGCGCGCCAAAATTCTCTTTGTTATCCAACCCTGTTTTGTAGTCGAAGTAATCATTGACGAGATTGGTAACGATATGAATGGCGACGCACCCCAAAATGCACAAGACGAAATTGAGAACGCTGAACTCGAAGTTCACAAGCCCTTGTGCGCGCATCGTGAGTGCAATCACGCCGCCCATCACGGCAGGAATCACTGACGCGGTGAATGAAAACGGGCGAAACGCAATCCACCACGTTTGAACAGACGGTTTCGGCTGAACGGCAACTTCCATTTTTGACCTCCAATTATTTAAGTGTTAGTGATTAAGCGTTGATAAGAGATGTTTCCAAAACTTTTGCAGGAAACCACTGTCGCGCAAGTGAAGTAACAAACCACTTTTGAACATCAAGCCGAACGGGCGCACAAGGCGTGTAGGTTTTGTACCAAGGCATTTTTGCGACAAGCATGTTTCGGACTCTGTCTTCATCGGAATCGGGCAGAAGTGTGGCTTCAAATTGCGCTTGAAGAAAATCTTTCATTGCGTCGTTTTGAGAAATCATAAGTGCACCTTTGGGATTTTGCCTCAGGTTCGCAAGTGTTTTGCCTGACTTTTCAAGCAAGAGGTAAATCGTGAGGTCATCGGAGGCGAAGTATGCGCCCAAAACCAAGGCGAGTATTCGCCGCCTGTTGTAGCAAGGCTGATGGCGTTGTTTTCTGAAAGAATGTTCAGAATAACGGATTTAATTTCAGTTTCAGGAATCATTGCACTATAAATTTGGAGGTTTGTAAAATGACCGACTCGTCGGTCGGCTAACAAAATGCAAACCTAACTCAAAACGTTTTCAAGCATGAAAATTTTTTTTGAGCGATTTATTTCGGAAGACGTCGGAAGTAAACCCAACCTGCTTCAATTTTGAGGACTTCTAAGTTGGGGTGTTTAAGAAATTCATCGGCACGTGTGATTTTGGAGACAAAGTAAGCAGGCTTATCAATCTCGCCGTTCAAGAGCCAATCAAGGTCGGACGATTTTGGATTTGTTGGCGGTTTCTTTTGGAAATAAAAAAGATGTGCATAACTCTTGTAGCCAAGCGGCTCAACATAGCAATCTTCATGTTGCAACTGTTCAAAAAACGCAACAGGTCCGCCTTGAACATACAGGTCAATCTTCGGTGCAATCGCAAGCGTGAAAAGGTGCATTGCGAGTGCCGTTGAAAAAAATAGCGTGGCAAACCCTGCCTGAAACTGCTTTCGGAAAAGAAGTACCGTTGAAACCACAAGCAACACCAGATACAAAACGCCAACCAAGAACTCATAGCCCGACCACTTCACATCAGCCTTCAAAATTTCAACAGCCAAGCGGTCTTTTTTAAGCAACTCTGCAAGCCAACCGTGTTCAACCGCAAGCGGAAACCACGTGAGAAGTCCTGCAACAATCGCACCGAAGAGCAAACACAATACCGTTGTGATGTTTGTCCACTTCGCTTCGCTGCGAATCACGCGATAGACATAATCCGCCGCAAGATAGGTGATACCGAAATAGCACAGCGAAGAATAATGCACGATTTTCGTTTTTGAAATCGAGAACACGATAAACGGCACGAAGAAGAAAATCACCATCAAGAGTTTGAATGTGCGCTGTGCCGCTGAATCAAACGTCTCTTTGCGAATTGATGCAAGCGCAAGAAATGACGAGGGAAAAACGCCAAGCAGTAAGACGAAAAAGTGATAGTAAAACGGCTGTTCGTGTCCTGCAATGTTCTGCGTGAAAATCCCGGCTTGGTAAGCAAGAAACTCGCGAACAAACCACAATCCGTTTTGAATCACTTCGTAGCCATACCAAAGTGTTGAAACCAAAAATGCAGTCACCACATAAATCACACCTTCCGAGACAGTTACAATTAGTTTCTTCGTCTTCACGAGTGCA
>Ga0308409_1000620_pt1 | contig 18710 bp, 11 predicted proteins | sample HotsprSampleMSe4_FD_203469 | JGI IMG/M metagenome (GOLD analysis project Ga0308409, IMG submission 203469) | Hot spring phototrophic mat microbial communities from Mushroom Spring, Yellowstone National Park, Wyoming, United States - 20060912_MSe4 ... | reverse complement strand
CGAAGTGAATCAGCCGTCCCTCTTCGATGATTTCGCCTTCGGGCGCGAACGGCGTCACGAGGTGTCGGACGCCTGCGAACTCGCCTGTGGGATACACCAGCGCCCAGTAGATGGACGGGTCGAGATGCGCCACGCGCGAGAGTATCCATACATCGCGCAGGCGCAGTTCCTGCCGTGCGGGCGTCGTCGACATCGTGCGCGTCGTGCGGTACTCCTTGCGGAACTCCAGCACCTTCTCGACGAACGCGACCCCGAAGTCGAATGCTGTGCAGAGCGCCCAGAGCAGGTCATACATGTGGGGCTCCAGTGTGGACTGCAGGAACGCTCCGACGCGCTCGTCCTCGGCGTTGATGTACCAGTCGCAGCGCAGGATGGGCAGCTTGATGAGGCGCAGCGAGGCGCGTATCACGGGGTCTTGGCGCAGACGGTCGAGGTCGCGGATGGTGACATCGTCCAGACGGTACGCCAACATGCGCCCGTCGGGCGAGAACGCCGCTAACGGCGCACCGAGTCGGTTCTGCCCGACTCGCGCCTGCTGACCCTGCACGGGCGGTGCAGGCTTCGCGAACCGCTGCAACAGTTTCCGTATCATGCCGATTGCGCCCCGCTATGCCTTAGCAGTATACCGCTATCGTCCATCAGGTGTCGACCTGCGGGCTTGAGCGACTCCATCGCGCGACGCTGCTGCTCCAGTTGCCGTTGCTGGAGATGCTCCTTCGGCACCTCGGCGACGATGGTGTGCGTGTGTACGCTGAACCGTTGCCCCTTGCGAAACGCGCGTGCGTTCCGCTGGTCGAGTTCCGCTTTGGTGAACGGCAGCCCGTAGTGGACGATGTAGTTCGCGCCTTGCAGGTTCAGCCCCGTGCTACCAGCGGAGGTCGCCGCGATGAGTTTGACGCCCGAACGCGGGTTCTGCTCAGGACGCACGGTCACCTCGCGTCCATCGTCGAGTCGCACGCGCACGCTACCACTGCGACTCACTCGGATCGCGACGCCTTCGCCCCCGTCGAAGATGACGCGCCCGCCAGGCACAATCGCGCGTTCATTTACCGCCGCGCGTACCTGCTGACGACGCGCTCCGTTATCCTCACCTGTGTAGGTCAGCACCTCGCCTGGCTTAAACGCCTGCTGAATCGTGCGCACGCCCGAGAGGTAGTTCGCGAATACGATGCCGACAGGATGATGACCCGCGTCGCGCAGTTCGCGCAGGTCTTCGCGCTGATGCTCCGATTCCACCACCTGCCGAAGACGCTGAATCAGCGCGTTGCGCTCAGGGTCGCCGTCCTCTATCGCCTGCAGACGCTGGTAATCGCGCTCGGCTGCAGGTATCGTATCCTCTGCAGCGGTTATCCGACGGAGTTCCTCCAGCTGGTGCGTGCTGAGCGGGACGCTATGCTCGAAATCGCGACGCTGCACATTCAGCTGGTACTGCTCGCTGATGACGATGGGGTCGATGGCGCGGTTCAGGTTCTTCTCCTTGATGTGGTGTACCGCGCTCGCGCCGAGACCGATGCCGTCGAACGCCAGCTGGAAGCTCGATTCGGGGATCATGCGCGGCTCGACCCAGCTCACCATCTGATGCACATTGCTCACGCGCGAGCGAATCGGCGTGCCCGTCATCGCGACCATGTAGGTGTTATCGTTCGTCGCCTCGCTAATCTTCTGCATCGCTTGCATAATCTGCGACGCTTCGCCTGTGCCTGGCGAAAACGCTTGATGCGCCTCGTCGAGTACGAGCAGCACGCGCCCGTCGTGCTTGCGGATACGGTCGATAATCGCGTCGACATCGTTGCGGATGGTGGCGTGCCCCACGATAATAAACTGCGCATCGCCGTCGCGGATGAGACGCTGGCGCTCCTCTGCGCCTGTGGCATGGGCGTCGGCGTGCGCACGATTCTCAGGCGCGAGGTCGCCCGCGACGCCGACGCGGATGCGGTTCCCAAAGAACTTGCGATGCTCGTGCAGCATCGTGTCGCGCAGGTTGCTCGGCACCATCATGATAACCGCGTCGACCTGTCCTGTGTCGAGCAGGTGCTTGCCAAGCGCAATCGACGAGAGCGACTTCCCGATGCCCGCCTTCAAGTCCCATACGACTCGTTTGCGCTTCATCGCGAACTCTATCGCCGCGCGTTGCTCCTCGCCCAGCTTCACAGTCGGATCCATCCCGTCGGGACGCCAATCCTCGTCGAGCGTCAGCTCGTGCCGTTTGATGCGCTTCGCCTCCTCGTCCGACTTGAACTCCATCGTCGCGCGTTTCATGAGTTGTGAGACCGCATCGCGCTTGATGACGAGTCGCGTCTGTCCGTCCTGCGTGCGCGAGATGGAGTAGTCGCCTTCCTTGAGTCCCATCCGCCTTGCGATAGCGTTCAGTCGGGACGGCTCCGCGACGCCTTGCACGACCACATCGTCGTTGTAGGTGCCTCTGCGGAGCGCGTCGGCGAGTGCTGCCGTGAACGCCAGCGACCCAGCGGCTTGTCCCAGCACGGCTTGTCTATACAGCGTGTTCCGCGCCGCGAGTCGACCCGCGTAGGCAGCCGAGAGCGCATCGCGCGAACGCAGGTCTTCAATCAGCTGGCGCGTGCGTTCCGCTTCCTCTTCCGCTCGACGGAGCGTCTCTGCTGGCATACGCAGCGCCGACTCCGCATGCGTCTGCTCGATGTCGCGTGTCAGCGACTCGATGTCCTGCGCTTGCTGTGCGAGGTATATCGCTGTCGCGTGCGCTGCGCCTTCGACGCCCAGCAGTTGCACTAAGGCGGGATGTACCGCCGCGCCTGCGTGACGCAAAGTGAGGTTCGCCAGCGCCTCCGCCGCGCCCTTGTTGTACCGCGCATGCACGCCGCGACCCGCGTTGTCAAACGCATTCCAGAACGCAACATTACGCCGTGCTGCGACTTCCAGCTCCGCTGCGTTCCGCGCACGCTGCCACGCCTGCGCTACCGCCGACTCGATTTCCTCATCGTCGACGGGCTGCCCCGTCAGAATCGACGCCGAGGTCGCCATCGGCGCAGTCTCGCGCATGACACGCTCATACCGCGCCTTGTGCCTGCGCAGTTCGTTCGTCAGCAGCCCGAGCGCCTCTAACTGCTCTTCGTTCAGATTTCGCAGACGCTGACCCAAGTCTTCGGGTACATCCTTGATGTCGACGCCGATGGCGAGCCCGAGTTCCTCCAGTGCGCGTTTCGCGATATTGTCCGCCGCCTCACGGATGCGCTCCGCCTGCGCGAGCTTGCGCTTCTCCTCGTCCTCTTGCGACTTCTCCGACGGGGTCTCCGACGGAGTCTCCGCATCCGCATCAGGCTGCTTCGGTTCCCGTTGCGGTTTCTCAGGCTCGCGTCGCATGCGCTCGACGCGCACGGCGCGGAGCAGATGACCCACGAGGTCGTCGGCATCGGTCTGCTGGAGCGTCTCTGCGTCGTATCCGAGCAGTTTCGCCGCGGCTTGCGCGTACTTATCGCGTTCCTGCGCCCACGATTCGGAGACGCGCTGCTTGAGCGCCTCGCGCTTCGACTCATCCATCGGTTCGCGCATGCGACGGCGACCGCCCTCTGTCACATGCACGCGCAGATGCATGAGATTCGCACTCCCCGCCCAGACGACACGGAACCCCGTCGTCGTCGGCTTAATCAGCACATGGCGGTAGTCGGGATGATCGGGCCCGTGCGGCTTGAGCGTAATCCAGCGACAGTCGGGACACGCCGCCATAATGGCGTCCCACGGCTTCTCGCTGAGTCGTATTAGCAGCCGCTCAAGCAACGCAGACGCATGCATACCTGTTCGTTACGGCAGGATCGGGAACTGCGCGGGCGGAATGTCGTTGGGGTTGCCTGTAGTCGTCAGCGCGAACAGACGCGCTACCCAGCTGCCCGATGTCCAATCTCGCACGGTGTAGCCGAGTCCTGTCGTGAGTTCGGCTTGCGTCGCAGCAACAGCGTTGACCCAATCGCCAGAGCTGTCGACTGAATCCCAGACGATGGCGAGTCGTGTCTGGGCGGGATCGTGGTACACGCGCACGCCTACGCCCGACAGCTCAATCCGTCGGTTCCACAGGTGCCATAGCAGCTTGCGTGCGCGTCGACGACGCCACATCGATGTGCGCAATAGGATTCGGTTCATCTCGCTCAATTATACGCCGCGCATCCAGCGGTCATCGACCGTCGGCAGGTATCCGACTGAGCGCGTGTACGGGATCGCGAGTTCCCACGCGAGCGCGACCGCTATCACGATGTCGTCGTGCTTCCCTTCGGGCGCCTTCACGCGGAGTCTGCCTGCGTCCGTGCGCTCGTACTCGAACCGTGTGAACTCGTCGATGAGTATCGGGTCGTTGAGCAGCTGCAGCCCGTCGTATTCCAGCCCCATCGCGAGCTTGGAGACGACCGTGAGCTTGCTCATCGGCGTAAAAACGAACGGGTAGACCGCCAGCCCGTTGCGCAGGAGCGTGTCCGCCATGTGGTCGTTGCCTGTGGCGTCGATGCATATCGGCGCGTGGAACCTGCGGGCTACATGCATGATGCGCTCCGCTTGCGTGTTCCAGTCGATGAGGTTGAACCGTTCCATATAGCACAGGTGCTTGCGGGTCGCGTCGATGACGGCGATGACCGTGAAGTCGCGGTACTTGGCGAGGTCGACCCCGACGGTGTATTGGTGTCCCGCGATGGGCGCGGGCTGCCACTCCGCGTTCAGGCAGCGCGTAAGGTTGCGAAACACGCTCCCGCCTTCGGGCAGGAACTCGGCATAGATTTCCTGACGCGCGGTATCCTCGTCGAGTTCGGCGAGCATCTGCTCAATCTCGTCGCGCGGGATGTACGGGTTGCGATGCGTCGGCATTTGGAACGCTGCGAACAGCGGCTGCGCAGGGTCTTGACCTGCGACGAACAAGTCCCAGAACCAGTTCATGCGCTTCGGCGTCGAGATGACGAGCGCGTGCCCCTCGCGGTCGGTCAGCATGGGACGCAGGTATTGTGACCAGATGAATCCCTCGCGGATGGTCGCCGCCTCGTCGATGACGAGCAGGTCAACCGCGCGTCCTTGCAGCGAGCGCGGGTTCTCCGCCGTGCGCGACTGGAGTATCCCGCCCGTTGCGAACTCTAACTCGTAGGGCACGGAGCGACGCCGTGCGACGATGTCCTTATACTGCAGCCCCGACTTGAGACAGAGGTTGCGCAGGATTCCTTCGACCCCGTAGGTGAGCGGTCGCGTGAGGTCATAAGTCGGTGCGACAATCCAGACATGTCCGCCCAGTAGCGCGTAGGCAACGGCTTCCGCAGACGCAGCGGTCGTCTTGCCAAACCGTCGTCCGCACGCGACGATGCGGAACCGCGCGGGACTATAGAGTATCTCCGCCTGCGCGTCGTGCGGCTGGAAGTCCATCAGCTGGTAGAGCTGCGGCTTCCACTGTATCGGCGGGAGACGATTCCACGCTGCGAGCATGTGCAGACAATTCTACTTGACTGCGTATCTCTCGTAGAGCCTGCACGAGCGGGTTCGTCTCAGGCGTGCTGGATGTCCACTCGACGCGCGACTCGTCGCGTAGCACGCCAACGCCACGCAACACATCAATCGCCAACGACGCGCGAACATTCGGCGGGGTCTGGTCATCGCGCAGGAGCTGCTCAATCGTTCGCGCCGCCAGCGGGGTCAGATGGAGCGCATAGTGCAAGCGGATGTTGTTAATCTGCTCTTGGATGCGCTGTTCGTATTCGACGATGCGCTCGCGCCAGCGGTACTTCTTTGCCCATCGTGCGACGGTCGGAAGCGATGCGTTAACGGCAGCCGCCGCTTGACGCATGGAGCGAGCGACCGTAGCGTAGTGGCAGAACGCGCGGTACGCCCGTGTCGGCTCGCCCTCAATCGGCTCCAGCAGGATGTTCTGTACGGCGGAGGAGTGCTGTGAAGAGGCGCCCGTCATACTCTTCGGGTTCGGTGTTCTCGGCATATTCAGAGTCTACCTCGCGCAGGTGCGCATGGAGTTGACGCGCGAGCAGGTCATCGTCGCGCGTCACGGCGACCATCACGGTACGGATAATTGCCGCCGCGGCAGGGTTGCGCACGGCGGACGCCCCGCGATCCGCGCGGTCAACAGGCAGGAACTCATCCTGCATCAGCGCGTTCGCCTGCGCTTCGAGAATCGCGTCAAGCTCGATTTCAATCATGCGCACGAACGACTCGTCGAACACGGGCATCTCCAGCACGGGCTGGAGTTCGGGGATGGCAACCATCGATTCGTAGTCCCACCAGCTGAGTTCGGCGAGGCGGTTGTCCGCCATGAGTATCGCGAGCGCATGGGTCTCATCGCACTCGACGCGCACGATGCGAATCGTCTCCCAGCCGAGCTGGCGCGCCGCTTCGTAGACGCCGTTGCCCGCGAGGATGTAATCCGTGCCCGTATGCACGACAATCGGACGGTACTGACCGAACTCGCGCAGCGAGTTCTTAATCAGCTCAATCTGCTCAGGCGGATGACGGCGCGTGTTCTTCGGATGCGGGCGAACGGAGTCGATGGGGACGACCTCGACCTGTGGGCTGACCGTCATCGCGTGTCTCCTATCGCGTCCGTCGCATGCGCAGCGTCGATTTCGGCGTCCTGCGTCGCTGGAACGGGGCTTGCATCCCGCGCCGCGTGGGCACAGTAGTTGCCTCGTGGTGGCAGTTGCCGAGCGAATACTTGCCGTACTTGTCGATGCTGCTCTTCGGATGCGATGAGCCGATGTGGATGTGCTTCGTCTTCTCCATAGCGACAAATTATACGGCGTCGCCGAAGTACCGTGCTGTGAGCGTCGTCTCGCCGTGCGAGCCGCCCCAGACGCGATGCTGCACGCTGGTCACCAGATACCGCTTGTTGTTGATACCGAACCTGTTGTTGCGCGAGACGAATCGCACGCCCGCGCCAGGGAACAGGTTCGGCGTGAGCGGCACGCGCATGGTGATCGTCTCGTTCGGCTCGCGAAAGAGCTGGAAGATGGTATCGGCGGCGGCGCGTGCGAACTCCAGCCGTGCGAACTGCGAGTCCGCCCACACGAACGGCTGCGGGTAGCCGATGTAGTTCGGCGCGTTCGGGTCGTTCATGCTGGCTGTGTCGATGCGATGCGAGACGATGGGCAGCTGGAGCGGCGCGTAGGCGTCGACGCCGATGATGGTGACCGTGTTGCGCACATCGCCAAGGTCGCGCTGGAGCGTGACGGTCGACTCCTGCTCGGTATAGACGATGTCGTCGGTTGGAGGCGTCTCCAGCCCGCGAAACTTGTGGAAGGCGAGCTTCCCGTGCTGGTTGAAGTAGAGCAGGAACCCGATGGTCTTCGCGATGCGTCCCATCACCTCCCAGAGCGGGACGCCTGTGAACCGTGTGAGCGGTGTACCAGCCGCGCCGACGGGCAGGAACCATGCGGGCTCGGGCGCGGGAACTTCATCATACGGCGTGCTGGGCACGAGCCCTGCAAAGAGCAGGTCGTCGACTGCGATTCCGCCGAGTCCTGCGAGGTACGCCATCGCGTAGTAGCTGTTCCATCCGTCCATCCATGCGAGCCACCAGCGCGGCTGCTCCAGTTGCGCGACGCGGTCGACGCACTGCACGACGAACTGCTGCACGCCGCCCTGTCCCGTGCTGACCGTACCGCTCCGATGCATGTAGCCCGTGAACACGGTCGTGAGCGGGATGGTGGCTGGGGGCGGGAGCAGCACATCGTTCCCGCCGACGACATCGTGCGCGTATCGTGCGAGCTGGATGCGTATCGCGCGTTGCCCCACCTGCTGGTTCCAGTTCGCCCAGTATCCGTCGGGGTCGAGGTAGACCAGTTGCGCCTGCGAGCGTATCTGCAATCGCGCGATGTCGAACTGCCACGCGACGGTTATCTCCTGCGGTTGCGCCAGCGACGGGTCGGACAGATCGCGCTGGGGCGTCGGGTCGAACCCGAAGTCGACGCAGCGCACGATGGGCGTTTCAGGCGCGACGGTGCGGTTGCCGACCGTGCGGTGTTGCGTGGAGTCCGTGTGGCGCAGGGTGAGCTTGTACCGCAGGGTGGAGATGTCCTCGATGGTGACGCTCGCGTCGGTATTCGGCGGCTTCGGCGCGGCGTAGCGCACTTCCTTGATGTCGGGCTCGGAGGTGGGCACGAACCCGACCTGCTGCTCGCCGCCTTCAATTTCGCCGACGGCGTCGAACCACATGGGACTTAGGGCGAGCATGATGCTGCGCCAGCGCCACCAGCGGATATGCACGACCTCGATGAGCCTATCGGGCGGGATAGGCGTCGGCTGGTACGGCGGGAGCGGACTGGACGGGTCTTCAGCGTAGTCGCTGAACGCGGGCGGTCGAACCAGCGGGATGACCAGCGGGGCTTGCAGACCTTCGAGGTCGATGAGTAGTCGCCCGCCGAGAACGATGACGCGCAGCCCGTGCATGAGGCTGGCGGGTCGCGGCTCCTCGCGGTAGGTATCCAGCGTCTGGGCGAGTTCGGCGTCCATGCCGTCGATGCGGAGCGAGCGGAGCGGTGTCCATGTGATGTTGGTGAGCGTGCGCATGTCGTCCAGCGTCGCGCGGGTCACGAGCAGCTCGGGCGCACGGCTCGGCGTGAACTGCAAGGCGTACCAGAGATACTCGGTCGCCTCGTCCGATTCGCGTAGTCCGAGCGCGATTCGGATGCCAGGGCGCGACTCGTTCGTCGCCGTGTACGGCTCCATGCGCCAGCGGAGGATGTACCCGCGTCGTGCGAGCTGGGCGTCGACCCAGCGGTCGTCGCCGCTATCGGCAGGGATATGCTCCGCGCGTTCACAGAGTACCGCATACGCCGTGTGGGGCGTCATGCGCTCGTACCAGTGCAGGTACTTCTGCCCGCCGAGCATGTATTCCCAGACCTTGCCGACGCCTGGCACATTCGACGAGACCAGCGTCGGGTTCACGGAGTGGCTGACTTGCAGCGTGGGCGCGGTGGCGTCTTCGGGCGTGGTGCGATGCGATGCGAGCAGTTCCGTCGGCAGCTCATGCTCGCGCAGGCGCACGGCGTCGATAATCGGCTCGATGACGATGCCCGCGTCGGACTCGTCGTAGCGCCACGCACTGCCTCGCGCAGGGAAGTCCGTCCAGCGCAGGCGCGGATAGGGGTAGTAGTCCCAGACCGCGCGGGGCAGGTCAATCACACACTGGGCTGCAGCGCGTACTCGCATGGCTATTGCGTCGGCACAGGCACGGTGACGGTCACGGATTCGACGGCTCGCGTCTGGTTATTCAGGTTCAGATGCACCTGCTGCGCGTCGATGAGACGGTTGCCCGAATCCTCGACGACGATTTGGATGCGCAGGTCGCCGCTGAAGGCGTTCTGTGCGCCCGCCATGATGGCTGCCATAGCGGTCTCGATGAATCCCTCTTGCGTGCCGAGTCTGCCGACGAGTGTGCGGTACATCATCGGCACGGTCTCGCGCATCCACTGGGCGCGTTCGCGCGTGCCGCCGAACGCCCACGGCACGATGTCATAGAACAGACTCGCCTCGCGTCGTGTGAACCATGCGGCGACGGCGTCCATGCGTGCGGGCGCGTTCCAGACCTGCGCGACGAGTCGGTCGAGCCAGCGGTTCTCATAGGCTTGCTGGTACTGCGCGAGTTCGATGACCTGTTGCATCGCCTCCTGCCGCCATCGGGTCTCCATCTCCTCTGTCCACAGTCCGCGCTCGCGCATGCGTTCTCGATGCATCGCCATCGCGCGGAGCCGCTCCCCAGTCTGGCGCATGAGCGATTCGTAGAGAGCGCGGATATCGGCGAACTGTGCGAAGGTGGTCTGTGCGGTGGTCAGTATCGCTTGCGTTGCGGCGCGTCGTCGGAGCCAGTCCTGCGTGGGCGGCGGGGTCGCCATCGATTCGAGACCCGCGATGCGCTGGAGTTCGAGCTGCTGGATTTGCGTCTCGATTTGCATCGCTTCGACCTCGCCGACCTGCGCTTGGAGCTGACGGAGCGCCGCGATTCGCGCGTCGGTCGTGCGCACAAGGGTCTCAGCGCGTGTGAGCATCGCGCCTCCGACAGTATCCGCTGTGCCGCGTCGCGCGATGACGAGCCCGTACTCCGCCTGCACAGTCGCTAACGCGCTGGTCGTCTCCGTGACCTGCACGCGGAACTGCGCGATGGACGCGGCGATTTCGCGCAGGCGCAGCGCGAGTTGCTCCGCCGTGACGAGCAGTTGCCTGAACTCGGGCGTGTCCATGAGCGCAGGCGCATACGCTTGTATGTTCGCGATGCGCTGATTGATGAGCTGCGCTTCAGTGGCGGTCGTCTCGTACAGGCGCATGAACGCTGGAATCGTCTCGCGGATAGCGCCAAACCGCTGCGCTTGCGTGAGCTGGATTTGTGCGCGTGCGGTCTCGATGCCTGCGAGCTGCTGCCCGCGCTGGAGATAGAACATCTCCCACGCGATGTCACGCAGGCTCCGCCCGTCGGGCGCTGTGGCGAACTGGAGCGAGACCAGTCGCGGGTCGCCCTGCAGCGCGAGCATCATGAGCGCGTAATCCCAGCTGTTGACCGCGCCCGCGCCGAAGAGTTGCATCATAACGGGCGTGTTGACCGCCGAGACGAGTTCGTCGAGTACCTGCTCGACGATGGGGTTCACCACGCCGCCAAGCATCGGGAACCGCTGCAGCAGCATGTGTCGGAGCATGCCCGTGAATTCGAGGATGTTAGCGGGCGTGCGCGGGAAGGTGCGCCCGACGGCGGTGGGGGTGGCGATGGGCGTGTCAGGCACATATCCCGTATCCAGCAACTGCTCGATATACCGATAGCCGCGCAGTTCGGGGATGTCGATGTCGGCGCGGACGCGCTGTCGCATCAGGCGTATGCCTGTCGGCGATTGTATCAGCGACGGGCGTTCCACATCGCTTAGGGTGTAGAAGTCCAGCTCGCTGGTGAGCGTGCGGGTTCCGAATTCGGGTTGCAGTCCGCCGCGCACTTCGAATCCCTGTTGGAATCGGAACCCGCGCAGCATGAGGTCGGCGGCGCGTTGGAGTTCGACGGCGCTGTAGTAGGGTGAGAACCCCAGCAGGTCGACGCCCATGCCCATGATACCGAGCGCGGGGCCCATGCCTGCGAGCGGAAGCGCCATGAGCGGTCGCTGTTGCGTGATGAGCGCGGCGACGAGTTGCGACTCGTAGGCACGCAGGAACCGCGCGTGTCCCTGCACGGCGGCTTCCATCTGGGGGCCGAAGAAGGGTATCCACGACAGCACGCGGAAGAGGGGGTTCGAGGTGATAGCGTCGTAGAAGATGCTGCTGGGTGTGGTGCCGCCTTGTCCTGTGACGCCCGCCATCATCTCCGCGCCGAGGTTGCGCCCAACGGCGTTGAGCGACGGGGAGATGAGGAACATCGCCGCGGCGGCTGCCATCGTGGCGGGATTGAGCGCGAGTCCGAGCGCGGGGATGGATTGCAACGCGACGGCAAGTCCAGAAGCGACCTGTCCCATCGCCCAAGTGCCGAGTCCCATGCGCCCGCCTGCGTACCCGATGCTGGCGATATTCTGAAGCATCGAGATTATCCGATCGTATAGGTCAGGCGGTTGCGCGGGCATCTGCTGCGTGAGTACCTGCGTCGGGTTAGCCATGCTAATCGTCGGCTGCTGTTGTGCTGATTGTTGTGCTGATTGTTGTGCTGGCTGCGGGGTCGCACTCGGCGTCGGCGGGGGCGGCTGCATCGCCTGCGTGATTTGCAGAGTCGCCTGCACATACGGTTGCGTCGCGTGCTGGAGGGTCTGCGCAGGGTTGGGCGGCGGCGCAGGCGGTCGGTTCTGTTGCGTGGCTTGCATGCCGTGTGCGTGCGCTTGCTGGGCTACTGGGAGACTTGATGGTATCGAGGTGGGCGTCGGGGGCACGGCGATTCCCGACGGTGTGACACTCCAGCCCGTCGGCGGCGCGGGCACGCTGGGCAGGAGCGATTGGAGCGATTGTACGAGCGATTCGAGGTCGGACTTGAGCTTCTCAAGTCCGTCCAGTCGGATGTTGAAGGTCAGTTCACGCTCGCGTTCCATCTAAGATGTCGCATGGTATATCGGCGGGGTGCCCGTCGCGCCTGAGATGGGCGTGCCCAGCGCGACGCACTGCACCTGTTTGAACATCGGGCCGTAGTTGACGGGCAGGTCGATGGGGTTCTCGGCGACGAGCCGCGGGAATCGGATGAATCGGTTGTTCGGCGAGCTGAATCGGATACCGAAGTCGAACCCGTTCGGGTTGTAGAGACTGGCGAGCTGGTCGTCGCGGTAATACTGGAGCGTGATGGTCGCCGAGGCTTGCATCTGTCCGCCGTCCCATCGCGCCAGTTCCGTGCCGAAGTTGGCGGTGCCTTCAGCGATGGGCGCGTTCATTACGAGATTGTTGGCAACGGAGAACTCGACACTGTAGATGGGCTGAAGGTCGATGTTGCCGCCCGAGACGAACAGCACATCGCGCCAAGTGAGCGGCGTGTCGGCGAACTGGGGATAGACGAGCTGGGACGGGTTCGTGCCGAGCTGCGTACCGATATTCGGCGCTTGCGCGACGATGTTCCAGATGATGAGGTCGCCCTTCGTGATGGTCATCTGCGCCGTCTGCACCTTGCAGCCGTGGAACTGGTAGGTCGCGTTGCCGTCATAGATGCGGATAGACGCGGCATAGGAGTCGCCGTCGGCTTTGCGAGCCATAATCCAGTCGAGGAGCGTCGCGTCCATACCGAGTCCGAATCCAGTCGCGTGGCGCATGCAGAGGATGCGCAGCTGGATCTGCGCGAACTGCACGCCGTCGCTATAGAGGAACGCCCAGTCGCGCGAGTGGATGGGCGGGACGATGAGATTGCGCCGTCGCATGACCGCAGCGCCTACAAGGGGGTACGGCGTGTAGTTAGCATCCGCTGGGGGCGCAGTAGGATCAAGCGTCTGCGCGATGCCGAGTACGGCGCGCCTACCGTGCGGGATGTAGAGTACGGGCATCAGCGGTCACCTCCCTCGCCAAGACGAACCATGACGACGCCGCCGAAATCCGTCACGCGGCAACGGAACGCCATCTCGCGCGAGATGGTCATGAAGCTGGCGAGGTCGTCGAGGATGCGTTGGAAGGCGTTCCATTCGTCCTCGCGGAGACAGCGGTAGCAGTTGCCGTTCTCTGGGTCGGGTATGCCGTAGTAGACGCCGTTTGGCGTGACGAGTCGTCGCACGCTCTCGTAGCCGTCGACAATCTCGCACTCCGTCGCCACGATTCCGTCCGCTGCAGGCTGCATTACCGCCTGCGGCTCGTTCGCAGTCGTCGTCTCGTTTACCGTGCGCTTGCGTCGGGTAGCCATCGCTGAATTATACGCCGCGCGTTAGCCTTTGCGAGCGAGTGACTACATGTCAACTACATGTCAACTACATGTCGACTACATGTCGAGTCGTTTCTGCTCGGTGTTCGGCTTCTTCTTCGGGGTCTTCGGCTGATTAGCACGCTTGCGCGGGATGCGCAAGGTGTATTGCGGCGTGCGCGGTTTCGCGGGTTCGTCGGTTACCTCGTACCCGTTCAGCTCGCGCTTGAGCGCCTCAATCAGTTCCCCACCGCTGAGCCAGCGGTCATCCTTGCGTTTCGCCATCGTTAGAATCGTACCGCAGGAAGTGGAGCCGCGCGTCGCGACGCCTCCCATCGCATTCGAGCTGTGGTGTGTGCCGACGAATTATACGACGCGGCTGGATTCTACCTGAGCAAGACTGGCGCGATGCTATTATGTGAGGCAGGTCTCCCAGTTTATACCGTCAGTGGAGCGTGCGATAGCGACGGTCGTGTTGCGTTTGTAGGTGAGATACAGCACGCGGTGTCTGCGGTCGAGCGTGCAGTCGCCGAGGTCGTCGGCGTCGAAGGGTGCGCCGTCGAGTGTGCAGTCGGTTGGGTTTGTCCATGTGCGTGCGTGGTCGCGTGAGACTCGCATGCGCACGCGGCTGTCCTGTCCAAGTATCCATGCGTAGATGGCGTACTCCTCGCCCCAAGTCTGTATAAGGATTCGCTTCCCAGCCATCGTCCAGACCTCTGTGATTGTACCGTCGGCGGGCAGGATAGCGAGCGTGACGCTGGTATCGTGCTGGTATCCGATGAGGAGTTGCGGGAGGTCGGTACGGTCGTTGGTTTCGAGTGCGTGGAGCGGTCTCGGCGTGTTGCGGGGCGTGCGTTGCCTGAGCAGGGGCAGCGCGACGAATTCGAGCGTGTTCGGTTGAAGCGCGAAGTAGAGTCGGTCGCGCAGTTGCGACACGACGATAGGGATAGCGAGCGATGGCGAGGTCTGTACGGTTGCGGAGACGCATGCGTGGGAGAAGAAGGGCGTGGTGCGTGCGAGCGTGCGCGTGCCGACACGGATGCGCCACTGTTTGGTGGGGTGTTGCATCGTCTCCGTGCCGTCGACGGACATGTCGTGTCGCGTGATAAGGTAGCGTCCGATCGTTCGGTCATTCACCGTGCGCTGTGTCTCTGTAGTGCCCTCAATCTCCCAGAGGTGCGCGTTCTCGTCGGGATGGAGATAGTAGCGTCGGCTGGGCGCGGCGAAGTAGCACCACTGTCCCCAGTCGCCTGCGAAGGCAGGTGGCGCAAGTCGTAATCGGCGCGTCGGCAGTGTTGGGAGCGGAGGGCACTCGCGCAGGTCGTTAATCAGCCACAAGGCGAGTTGTTGGTGGTACGGCAACATCACCGCGCGGCACATCTGTCTGACGCGCGGCACGCCTGCGGGATGACCTCCCGTCTCGACATCATCGATTCCCCACGCGCGTATCTGGTCGATGATGTCGATGGTGGCGCTGGCGCCCATTCCGCGTTCGAGTTGGCGATAGAGCGCGGCGGCGTCGTACAGCGTCATGGGCTGATGAGTGGGTCGCACGCTCGGCGTGTTGTTCGCGATGGGATAGACGAGCAAACCCCAGTTGACCGTTTGCGGATTGCGCACATGCGGGTAAGTGTGCGCCCCGTTATCGACGGCAATCGCGTCCGTGACGGAGTTGCGGTAGAAGATGGGGTACTCCATCACATACGGCGTCGGTGTGGTTTGGGTGATAGTGATGCGCAGCCGTGCGCCCGCGCGTGCGCCCAGCAGTTGCCAGAGCGTCGCGCGTGCGGGGTTGGCGAATGTGGCGTTGCTCACCCCGTCGGCGTCCCAGTCACTGCCGAGTTCGGAGTAGCCCGCCGCGAGCGCAGCGTACTGCCTGCGCCATGTCCCAGCGTACTTCGTGTCGTTCCCGTGCGGGATGGGATGCGTACCGCGCGTGGTGGCAATCGTGACGGTTTCGTTCTCGGCGCTCACGAGTTCGATGGTGATGCTGGTATAGGCGGTATCAGGCAGCCAGACGCGCACGCGGTCGGCGACGGCAGGATACAGGAACGGCGGCGCGTTCCAGTCTGCCAGCGTAAACTCCAGCGTGTGCGCTGTGGTTGTGGGCGCGACTGAAACGCCGAGCAGGGTAAACGCCAGCGTCGCGCCCGTGGCGCTCCAACGCGGCGCGGAGTCGGATGTGAGTTGCAGTTCGGTCGACGGGAGCCACTCGACGAGCGCAGGGCGCACACTGCCGACCCACCCACTGGGAACGCCGAACAGGTCATCTATCCACGCGCTCCATGTGCCGTGCGCGAGCGCATCGAGCAGTAAGTAGCTCCGTCGCCTGCTGCGGATAGCGGCTGGCAGTGCGGGATGCTCAATATGCTGGCACTGATGCGGGCGCCAGTAATCCGCCACAGGCGTCGGCTCCGCCACCCCGTCCCCGTCGCGGTCAAGCAGCCAGTCCTGCAGCCAACAGATGTACGACCACATCGGTGCGGCGTGCGTGTTCCAGTAGCGTGCGGGTAAGCTGTCGTGGCGATAATACGGATGGCAGTTCGCGTTGACATCCAGCGTGTGCGACTCGCTGTAGTTCAGCAGGCTGTCGGTGAGGCTGGCGCAGCATGGCTCGGTGCTGCCCTCTTGTTCAGGCGGGCATGCAGGGCACGCCGTCGGACCCGACGGGCAGCCGTGATGCGTCACGGAGCGGGTCAGCGTGATACCAAGCGTGTACGGGCAGTGCAGCGCCTCGTTCATCGGCTCGTTGAGTGGGCTCCCTGCGCCGCCGTCATGCACATAGAGCAGTTCGTCGCGCTGGGGATGGAGTAGGACGGGTTCGCTTTGCGTGCTGCTGCACGGCGTCGTGTTGCCCGTTTCGCAGTTATACTCCGTGCGCACACTGCTCGCGTTCCGCGCGACGCGCACCTGTGGGAACTTTGCGCGGTACATCAGGTATTCGTGCGTGAGGTTCTCGCCGAGCGCGACCAGCTCGCGCGGCAGGTCGGGCACAATCCACAGGCTCGTGGCACGCTCGCGCGTGGTGGAGGTCTGGCGGTAGATGGGACGCGACTCGTAGACGATGTTGCCGCTTGGGTCAGGACACGGACAGCGACAGGTCACAATCCCAAACAGTGCGTTGCTTGCGGATGTGTGCTGCTCGGCGAATACGACCGCGCTCCAAGTATCGCTACCCCCCACTTCGGGCGCAGGTGGCGTCTCCCCGCACGGGTTGCCAAGCAGCGGCTGGCGCACGGCGCGGATGGGATACGCCGTCCAGTCGCTTGCGCCATGCTCCCAGATGCGCCAGCCGCCCACGACGCGCACGCTCGATTCGGCAGTAAACGCCCACGCTTGGCACGGCCCGCCCGTGCCGCCGATTCCGCTGCCCGCCGTAGCGGTAGCGTGCAATCGCGCCATGCTCATGGGCAGCCCCGCGGGTGCGAAGTAGGTATCGTTCCGCACGCTGCCTGTCGTGGGAAGCGTGTGCGTGACCTCGACGCCGTTGATGTAGATGCGCAGACTCGACCAGCGAAACTCCCATGCTGGCGTGCCATCCGAGAGCGGCGCGTTGTACCAGCGCGGCTGCCCAAACTCAACAATCAGCTCGTGCGCCGTGATGGTCGCCGTATCCGTGCGCGTCCAAGTCAGCGAGCCGAGTTGCACGATTGCGATGCGCGAGGTGGTGGTGCCGCTCACGGCGAGCGCGAGGGTGAGCTTGAGGTACTCCGCGAGCGCGGATAGGTCGGGCGCGAATGGCACGGTCAGTACGCCGCTCACGCCCTCGCCGTCCGTGCCCTGCATGTTCGGCTCTATCTGCACGCGGTACTGCAGCCGTTCCCAGCTCCCGACGCGCCCCGCAAACATGTCTATCCGAGCAAGTCCGCAAGCAAGATCGCCTGCGGATGCGGTCTGCAGTTCGGCGAGATGTAGAGTACCTCGCGTCGCGGGTTGAGATTGACCTTACGCTTGCCTATTGCTGTGTATCCGCCGTTTGCTTTCCAGTTGATGATGCGCCATCCGCCTGCGGCGAGCCGTTCGCACCACGGCGGATTGAGGAACTCGTCATACGAGGAGAACACGATGCGCAGCCACGGCTCGTGCGCGTGCTGGAGACACCACTCCATCGCCTCGTAGGCGACCTCGTAGGATTCGTGCGTATACACATCGGCGCGGTCGGTAGCCGCATACGGCGGATCCATGTAGACGCCGACAGTGAGTTGGGAGCCCGAAGATTCTTTACCGCGCCAATAGTAGCCCGTGAAGCATCGCGACCAGTCACCGCAGAGGATACGCACATAGCGTAGCCGCCGCGCGATAGCGTAGAGCTGCGCCGCGCCCTGCTTGTCAAAGATCGCACGGCGCAGGTCGCCATCGCGCACCAGCATCAGTCGGTAATTGCGTCGGTCGACACGGCCCTTGGGTTTGGCTACACGGAGGGTTCCCTGCAATTCGATACCGCCAACCTTGTATCTGAGGTAGTGTATATGGTATGCAGCTGCGAGCGGGTCGCATGCGTCAGGGTGGCTCTTAACGAGCTGTTCGATGCGCTCCTTGTTCTGGGCGAGGTAGTTATGCACCGCGACGAGGTCGGCTTCTGCAGGGGGACGGTCGAGCCACACCGCGAGCGTTTCGGGGTCTTGTCGGATGCTCCGCCAGATGTTGACGATTGTCCCGTCGATGTCGTTGACGATCTCAAGCACATTCGCAGCGATGGGCATGGGTCGCGCGAGCAGCACGGCGAGTCCACCTGCGAACGGCTCGATATACGACTGCGGGTTGCCTAACAGCTCCCAGACGGTGGGGGCGATGAGCCGCTTCCCGCCGAAGTAAGAGAACGGCGGTTCAAGTCGCCTTGAACGCTTCGATGCCGTCGATGATGGCTTTGGCATAGGCGATTCGCACCTCGCGCTGCAGGAGCAGCCTGAGGTCGGCTGCGGAATCGATGAACCCGATTTCGATCAGCACGACAGGGCAGCGCATGGAGAGTATACCCATGCGTTTGCCCTTATGCCATGTGGATTCGTGTTTCAGCCCGCGCTCTTTGAGCTTGGACAGGAGCGGTTGCTTGCGGATCGCGGCGGCAATCGCCTGTGCGAGTTGTCGGTCGTCCTCGTCTCTGTACCAGATTTCCCAGCCTGTGCCGCCGCCCGCGTTGAGATGGATGCTAATACATGCATCGTACCGTTTGAGCAGCGACATCGCAACGCGCAACGGGATGGGTTTCCCAGCATCTTCATCGCGCGTGTAGTCGGCAGAATGTCCTCTAAGGACGAGTTGGTGCTTGAGCGTGCGTGCGTAGGCGTAAGCGATGTCCGCCTCGCGTCTTTCGACGCCGTCGAGCGTCGCGACCGCGCCAGGGTCTTTCCCGCCGTGGCCGGGGTCAATCAGTACGGTCATGGGTTCGTTCACCTCGCGATTCTTGATATTCGGAGAGCCTGTCGCGCAGCCATTT
>Ga0308409_1000602_pt1 | contig 18953 bp, 17 predicted proteins | sample HotsprSampleMSe4_FD_203469 | JGI IMG/M metagenome (GOLD analysis project Ga0308409, IMG submission 203469) | Hot spring phototrophic mat microbial communities from Mushroom Spring, Yellowstone National Park, Wyoming, United States - 20060912_MSe4 ... | reverse complement strand
GTTAGGGTGACCCGAAGTGAAGCCTGTGGAGCAGGCTCTGGTGGATGACCGTAGCCTCAACGTGCTACCTAAAAAGCCACCCTGCGACGAAGCAGGAAGCTCAACTGAAAAAGGTTGAGCAGTCCGCAGAGCCATTATGCTGAAAGACTGGGTAGTCCGCAGTAGCGCAAGAATTTCGATAAAACTTATTTCCTGTAAACTTTCGTATATTTGTAGGATAGCATGAAGACCGAAGCACCGAGTAGAAAAGAATACATAGGAATTTCTGGTGGTAGTATTAATAAAAAAACTCTCTTCATAACCGTGGAGTGTATGCTATCGTTCGATACTGACGAAGACAAAAAGAAGGTGCTAGACCTCATGCGCAAGTTTTCGTCGATGGTCAGGTTTGCTTATAAGAGACTTCTGGATAAAACGGAAGAGAAAGCTTTAAGAAAACTGTTACCCATCAGGTACGCTATAAACGCTCGGTATTCAAATGCTGCTATCTTGTTGGCACATCAAGCCTTAGACTCCTGCTTAGAGAGAAAACAGAATCCTAAAAAACTGATTTTTGGTTCACGCGCATTCTTTGAGCAGTTGAAGAAGAAACATCTGACAGGTGCAAAACTTGAGAAACTACGACAAAAATGGGAAGAAAGAAGGTACGGCATCGTATTAGCGATAGGCGAAAAAGCAGTAAAAGGCAATCTCAACCTTAGGCTAGTCAATCTAAACGGTCAATGGCATCTGAGAATTAATCTAGGAAACGGCGAGTATGTGTGGGCTAAGGTTATCCGATCAGCGAAAAGAAAAACGGATAAGTGGATAAGTTTCATCAGCGACATAGAGCACGCTGAAAAGACAGGCGAGTGGTTTCCATACACAGTACGAATCAAACTAAGAGACGGGAAAATCTACGCGCAGTTCAGTAGAGAAGAGAATCTCCCAGAAGTGACTATTACAAAGGATAACGGTGTCATAGGGATTGACATCAATGCCTACCCTTTCCATTTAGCTCTAGTTCATACAACGAAAGATAGTAATTTAGAAAAGTACGAGCGGATCAGCTTAGACAAGCTGTTAGAGGGCAGTTCAGAGAAAAGAGCATACTTGAGTTGGCAAACTGCTCATCAGGTAGTGGGAATCGCTAAAAGAGAAAGAAAAGCGATCGTTGTGGAGAATTTGGAAAAGCTCCCAAGGGGCAAGCGAGGTGATGGCTTACCCAAGCTAAGGCAGAAAATACAAAAGTGGGTGTACAAAGGGTTGTTGCAAAAGATTGAGATTGTAGCGAGGCGAAATGGCATTCAGGTCATCAAAGTCAATCCTGCCTACACGTCAATCATTGGCAAGCTCAAATACGCACCGCTTTACAACATAGACAAAGATACGGCTGGTGCTTACGTGATAGCTCGAAGAGGACTGGGTTTCAAGGAACGCATGCCTAAAAACTACAAAAGGCTTCTGAAAGATGCAGATTTTCTCTCTTACACAATAGCAAAGATTGAAGACAAGATTGCTCAACTCAAAAAAGAAATACGAGAAGAGAAAAACGAATACAAGCGAAATAGGCTAAAAAGTGTTCTTTGGAAAACAAGAAAAGAATTAGACTTGCTACTCATACCCTTCATGGGAAGCGGGGAGAGCGAGCCAGCTGCCCAACAAACCGTCAACCGCAAGATGGAACGGGTGAGGGGTCTTACCCATGTAAGGCAAAAAAGCTGGCAAGTTCTCTCCGTAGCCTTTGCCTTCTCCTGTCTTGAGAGCCTCCGGGACTTCTCTCCCTTGAAGCGGGTTCTGATTTCAAGGGATTGGGCAGGAGTGGCAAATAAGGCTAGTCCCTCCCATTTAGGTCAGGGGACGATTTTCGATTTTGACCTGATTTGACCTAAAAAACCATACTTACCGCATAACATAAGCAACGCTGACCTGGTAAAATTTTATGACCCCATAACTGTCGGAATATAAATTCACTGAAGGCTGTATTTCGTGAGTATATTCTTATACATGCATTGATTTTAGGGCCTGGAGATAATTTTGCGGATGAATTTATATCAATATACGAATCTGAAATAAACACAGCCAATAAAATTAGAGACTTAATGCAAACTTATGAGGTAATTAAAAAAGAAGCAAAGGCAGTAGGACTTGAATATTACAATAGTGGTAATCGTGCCGAGGCGTGAAAGTATGGTGTTCTAAGTTTGATTATAGGATTTTTACTGTCAGATTTTGAACATTGCTTATCGCTGCGGAAAAGAACATTGAATTGATTTAGTGTTTTATCTGTTTACTTGTAATGGATGCTTTCTGCGACTTTCGGTCAATCACTCTTTAAAATGTACTTGATTATCAGAGGACTTGGGTTCAAAGAATACCTGTACAAGAACTACAAAGAGCTTTTGAAAGATGCAGAGTTTTTGTCTTACACAATAGCAAAAAATGAAGACAAGATTGCTAAACTCAAACAGGAAGTAAGAGATGAGAAAGATGAGTATAAACGAAATAGACTGAAAAGTGTTCTGCAGTTAGCAACTGTTGCTAACCTCATATCTATGTCTGGGGACTACTATGCAAAAGTGATTCCCTTTTTTGCAGTTTCGATGATCTATGTAAGCCACGCAATACCATGAAAACCCATTCTGTTAACAAAAATCTTCTCTTCTTAAAAGAGACAATACTAACTAACCTGTACGAACGAATAAAGAACGACAGGGAAATTGTAGATGAAGCTGAGGAAATATTAATCGCGGCCTCACCCATTATCAAAAAAGCTAGAAATGAACAGGAATTGATTGCGATATATGATATGATTTCAACACAATTAGAAATAGTTAGTCATGATTGTGAATGTTTTGGTAATAACAAGTTAGCATACATGCAAAGACAAATATCCACTGCACTGCATGAATGTATAGAACCATACTTGCCACATAACATTAGCAAGTCCGACTTGATAAAACTCTTATGGTCTCATAATTGCTGGGACGTAGCCTCATTAAAGAACGTATTTTTGAACTACATTTTTGAAAATGCATTGATGTTTGGAGTGGATGATATATTTACGGATGAATTTATATCACTTTACAAAGTAAAAATAAAGAAAGTTAAAAAACATCGGGACTTAGTACGTGTCTATGAGGAAATTAGGGAAGAGGCACGAGTAAGAGCATTTGAGTATTATGAGAAGAGCAATTATGTAAATGCATGGAAGTATGGAGTTCTGAGTAGAATTATAGGGTTTCTGCTGTCGGACTTTGAACACTGTTTAGCGGTGCCGACAGGAACGTTCAAATGGATAGGTTTTTCGTCTGTTTACTTGTAATGGATTTGTGTTAATACTTTCATGTCAATTACTCGTTAAAAAGCTTGTGTAATCTTTTGGCGTACCTGATGTACTTGATGACCAGTGGCATTTGCTCGTTTGTGTCCAAATCGGTAACGATAGCGTCTGAGTGGATGACTTTGTTCCTAAGATCGGGCGGTATCCTATTATTAACCCCAAAGTAACATATTATCGCGTTGCGTAATGAGTTTCTCACAGAATCGTAAATGTTGATAAAATCATTTTCATCTTCTATAAGCTTATCGCTGAACAGAACAAAGCACGTCTCATCAGAATTTTCTAATGTTACTTCACTTGACAATGTCTGACTAATTCTGGCAAACGCGTAACCAACGCCCGAGAAGGTAATTGCGCTTAGTGAAGTAAGAAAACTAACTAACAAGATGGTGTTCAGTGTAAAAGTAGCATTAAAATCTAGTGGCTGTGTCTCCTCATTACATCCTACGCCTTTAATACTATAAGTATCTGATGAAGGTGATTTGGAAATCATAAACAAATAGTTTGCGTTATTTATTCTCTGTAAAGCATTCCAATTATCGGTTGTCGAGTCTGAACAATCCGTAGCTCCTACAAATCTGAAAGGGTTTCTGAAATCACAGTTCTCTGAATACCATGAAGGTAACTGTCCAATGTTATAGTCATATATGTAGCAATAGTAATAACGCCTATCTGTAATATATTCCGAAAATAATCCAAAATATTGAATTGAGCTACTATTTGATAATGCAATTCTAATTCTTAGATATCGTATCTCACTGTCTTCATCAAGTGGGTCATATTGAGGATATGGGTAAAAATGGCCGTCAGCATCTAACTTGGGTCTGAGTAAAGGTAAGTAAGTGTAAGTAGCGGCTTCATACAAAGAACGGTATGACATACTAAACAGTTGACCGTAAAGGTTTATATCACCTATATTGATGGTACATGCTACATAATAATTGATAGTTCCGAAAAGAGCCCTAATCAAGCTGTATCCGAATACGTTATCATCGTCTTCGTATATATTTACAGCACTGTGCTGGATACCTCTCATATTATTGGCATTAAAATGATGACTTACTATGTTATCTATACTCAAAGGGTGGTCTGTATCGGGGTCATAGTAAGATCTAGGGCTAGCATGATTATTTATATCATCTATCAGCTTTGGTGTAGCATATATGTTAACATCAAGGCCTCTCCCCCTATCGTAATGAAACATAAATAAGAATGGTTTCTTGATTATTATAGCCAGATTGTCAGACCATTTGTAGTACTTACAATCATCGTCAAAGTGAATAGTATACTTAGGCGTATCATTACTCCCAAAACTTATACTCAAAGTTTTGTTTTTGACATATTCTATGAAGTCTTCTATTCTTGATATTGTAACATTATTAAATAAACTATAATTTACACTTATTTGTGTATGAACATAAAAATCCATTAAGAAGTCTGATCCTATTTTGTATTCAAATATTATAAAATAGCTCATTTTATAAAACTCACTAGAACTATCATCATGTTCAACATAATATCTTATCATTCTTTCATTTTCTGGTGTAGTGAGTACAGTACCTTGTCCTTTCCCCAAAACAAGCAATTTTTTCTTTTCACTATAGTCCCAATCTTGGCAGAGGGCAATTTCGTGTTCGTAGTCATCAGGGTTTATTTGGTTTGATGAGACAACTTCATTACAGCTGCTAAAACTATGCACACTTTGTGATGTATTGTTTTCCGCCTTATATAGTTGCACGAGCCACATCAGTGAAATTTACTAAGATAAAGCTTTTGTTTCGACCCATGATGCATCATGTTTTGTATGACTGAAGACAAAAATTTTTGTTTTGAAGACATCGGTGAGACTACTGCATACTTCTACATGGCTGAGAAGTCTATAAACTTATTTGATAACATAAAAAAGATAACATACGACATAAGAAAACAGTTTTCATTAATGCCTAAGGATATCTATTTACATGTTGTGAATAGCCCTTCAAGTGGAACAAGCTACTTACTTGTAACCGAGAGGGACGGGCGTTACAAGCATCCTGCGTGGCTTGGGATACGTGTCTATGGTAGACCAGTAACAGACAAAGAGATTGATGGGATTATATACAAAAGTAAAACTTTCAAATCAATAAAGAATAGCATTACTAATAGCGAAGACCACAAAAAAACTAAAAAGGCCATTGAGGAGATTTTGAATAAGAGTCAAGATACTTTGTCCGAAAGCAAAATCAGGGCTGTTTTATGGTCTCTTTTCGTCAAGTTTTTGGGAATTAGCGGCTACACGACTGATTTTGATAAGTCCTGTGAGATAGCCCAAAAACTCACAAACGACTTAGAAGGTTATGATGATGTCGATTACACACTATTGAAAGAACTCATGATTATATACCAAGACAAGCATTTTACATTACACGATTCTTTGGTAGTTTTTGTGGATTATAGTATTTCACCTGCTTTCATCGCTGATATATTGGAGTATTTGTTGAATTACGATAGTAAGAAACGTAAAAGTACGGGAAGCTATTATACGCCTGTGGAGATTGTTGAGTTTATGTGTGAGATGAGTTTTAATCAGTATGTTGCTTCGCACACTTCTTTGAGCGAGGCTGAGGTGGATGCTATGATACATGACCTAAATATATCTGAGGTTATGCCTTTGGAGCAGCGGGCTGAAGTGATGAAGTGCCTGTGGAGCATCCGTACCTTAGACCCAGCTTGCGGCGGTGGCGCTTTCAACATTGGCATCGTAAATCGCTTTATGCACTTGTATTATAACATAGATGGCGACTTAGCTATAGCTAAAAGTTTAGGATGCGAAAACACTTTTGACGTTAAAAAGCATATTATAACTACTAACATTTATGGCATCGATATCAACCCCTTAGCTGTTACGGCAACGAGAATGCGATTGTTCTTAAGTTTGCTCTCAGAAGCGACTGCGGATGACTATAAGAAGATGGATGACGAAGTCTTTGAGGTTTTGAAACAGCATATCGTCTGTGCGGATGCGCTTTTAGACGATCCATTCGGATGCTTAAAAAACAGACAAAATCAACCTGACTTGTTCCATCTGCCGAACAATACCTAAAACACATGACACATTTGGCACCTTTTTGTCCCCTTTTTGTCTCCTTTGTCCTGTTAATTGTATATAAAAATCAAATATCCTGCTTTAAAAATGTTTGATGTCGTCGTAGGCAACCCACCTTACATAAACATAAGCAAAATCAAAAGCAAAAATTCTTTAAAAGATAAATTCAAAGTTAATGGCAATGTAGACATTGGGACATTATTTTATCGTATTGCTTATGATTACTTATATGAGAAAGGGGTGGTTTGTTATGTAACGAGTAATAAATGGCTAGGCAGTTTGAGTGCAGCTTGGGTACGTAAGTTTGTCAAAGAAAATTTTAGAATCATAAGAATTGTAAACACCTACCGAGTTCGCTTGTTTGAGGCGCACATGGAAGTGTGTATAGTTTTGGCACTTAAAGAACATAATGCAAAAGATTATAACGTAGAGGTGAGGATGCTCAGGCCTAGTATGGGCTATCGCTGGGGTACCATCCGACAAGAAGGATATCGCATACCTATTTCTCAACTTACAGACAGGATATGGCACCTGGAACCTCCAGAAGTAATGAGCGTGTACTACAAAATTCAAAAAATAGGCACTCCGATATCAGAATGGTCTGTCAGAATCAGAACTGGCATAAGACTTCGGAAGTACGCTTCTGAAGTTGTCACAACTCCTCCGGAAGGTACAGACTGGATAGGGATAATAAAAGGTCGGGATATACAAAAATACTTTCACAAACCACCTTCTATATGGGTACCTAAAAGTGTTATACCTGCTATAAGTAGGTCAGATAATAAGTATCGTATTATATTCTCTAAGTTGAATGCTGAGATAGGGTTTGTCTTAGCTGACGCCTATACTTATGGCGATGAGACTACATACATCTTGGAGCTAATCAACTACGATGAAGAAGTGTTGTATTACCTCTTAGGCATCCTCAACTCAAAGTTTTTTAATTGTTATTTCAGGAAATTCTATGCTGGTGGTGGTGTAGAATCTGAAGTAAAACTATACGCCTTTAAGAAGTTTCCTGTACCCACAATCGAGGCTAACTGTCGTTTAGCATATAGTATTATAGAAGCAGTAAAGTTGATATACAATGGTAACTTGGCAGATCACATTAATACCATAGATATTCTCGTCTTGGAATTGTACGGTCTGAAATCTGATTATTAGTATATTTAATCATGCCCATTTCACGAGGCCTGAACTTAGGTTCACATAGAACTTATGATGAAATCTGGTATGCCTATTTTGCTGATCAGACTTCGCCAGACTATGTTTTCCCTATGGCACTTTTTGATGCTACTGAGGAGGCGGCGAGTATTTTTAACTTCGCCGATTATGATGGTGCTCCCGATCTAATGGCGCCCTTGCCTTTCTTCAATGTCGGTATACCTGGTAATTATTTTATTAATTGGCCTAGCCGCCTTTCACTATACAGATGGCTTTGCTTGACTAGTGGGGTGACGGACATAACTCTCAAAAGTAATCAAAGGCCTATCTATTTTAGCCTGTACATGGCAATCAGAGATACTGATTTATCTTTTCGTATCAGAAGTCCTGAGCAGATTATATCTCACCATGTTATATGGATAGGCGATACACTGGAGGTGGAGGAGCTAAAAAAGATGCCAGGAGCTTCGTTTATGATATACAACAATGGCAGGCAAACACGTATCAATGCTTCCATACACCAAGGCTCATGGATACAAAGATATGTCAAATATCTAATGGATAGACTTAGTAATAACGCTACACCGAGTAATGTTATAAAGGAGATTATAGACACTTATTATGTTTACTTCCTGAAACCTATACCGCTAGATGATGACTTTCCTTTTACTCAGCCTAATCACACTCATACTTTTTTAAACCCTTTCTACGTAGGCGTCATTGTGCATTATGTCAATAACTGGGAGGACGACATGATTAGTGTTACGGATGTTAGTAGTGATAACCTCTTTGTAGGTTTGAACAATGTTCGTTATCCTGTTATTCGTTTGACATCTGATTTTATAAAGTACAATGTTTTGTATGTGGCTTCTTGTGATGTGCCTCTGGGTGGGAGTTGGCCGTCGCCTAACCGAGGCATTACGAACGGCGAGACGCTTACTATATACAACTACTACAACTGGCCATATAGCGTGCAATACTCTACTGAAAAAGACCTCACAGGTCTTAGAGATATACTATATGGAGTTACAAATAGCTATGAAAGAGAAAAGATGCTAATAACTGTTAACTTCCACACAGACAATATATACGTGCCCATACCAAATAGGCGTGATGGTATAAAAACCTCAATATTGAACCCACCGCCTTCTAATACAGGTGGCACAGTTCCCGCAATATCGGTAAACTACTTATTAGATAGCATTTCCTCCTACAGCCGTCAGAAACTGCATCGTTGCTACCCTAATGCACCTGTACATATTATTAGTATAGATGAGCGAAACAGATATTTCGGACATATAAACTATGGGTATTATATATTTGACTTGAGTCGTAGATTTCCTGCTTGGTCTGATTTCCGTGTCAGTAGTTTTATTTGGGTATCTAACTCTAATGAAGTTGAGGAAGGGTACTACGGGAGCTTTCACTTTATTAGTTTTTATACAGGTTATCCTTTTGTTATAGACGCAAGGGTAAAAACAAGTGGTTATGCTAATCATCCTGTATCAGTGCAGCTTACAGAGGACATGGATAAGATAGGCTTTTACTATAACCCGTTGTATCCACTTGCTAAAATGACAACAGTAAGAGGAACACAAACGGGGCAGTTTTAATTTTAGAGATAAAACCCTATGCGTGTCAATAATTACAGCCTTACTTTCAAAATCAACCAAAGTAAGTCGATAGATAGGTATCGCAAGCCTATTGCTTTGTTTGTAGACCCAAAGCTTCAGACTGGTGCTCCTTACGTAGGTAGTGGCGAAGTCGCTTATACACCCTTCCGTAAGCGTGCTGTCGTACCAAGTAGCTGCCTTATGTACAAAGTAAACGATGAGGGTGAAATAGACATTGTAAATATCAAAGGTCTTCCATACGATTTTGTTCGTCTTGTCCTACACGGCGACTATGACTACCGAGACGGTGATAACTTGAAGTATATTATGGACATGAGACTATACAACGATAGACTAAGAGCATTTACCCAGAGTAACATCCAACTCATAGAGGTTAAAGACTTACCTAAATGCGAAAATGTTTATTACCTGTTAGATCATGCCGCACGGTTTATTGGAAATAAAATCGGCTCCGCTCACGATGTAAATGAAGAAATAAGGCGTTATCGTGTGGTTTTTCTGTACGATAACGTAGATGACTATAACTCTTACCTATTTGTACGACAGTTAATTTTAGGTTTTAACGATCCTGACAATCCTGCAAGATGGGCAATCCTCGCATTGCGGAAGGCACTTAGTAGCGATATATTAAACCCTTTTAGTAATATACTACACTTTACGACTCACAGCACCTTTATACCGCCTAACTATACTGATGTTTTCTTGAGTGCTAACCTAGGTAATCAAACAGTATCAGAACACATCGCTTGGCTACAAGCATCAAAAATTTTCCTTAATTACAAGATTAATGATGGTTTAACTAGTTTCACAAACAATAGCTTGGGTAGTTTAGCGGTCAATCTAAACTTTGATAATTCTAACGGCATTACATTTAACGAACACTTTCTCAATAGTATTATTTTGTATTTAGACTATAATACAATAAATGATAACAACAACAATAGTAATGGTGATCCTAATTACAACGACTTGCGAATTGTCGGCTTTGGCTTTATTACACAGGATGCTGGCGGTAATATAGAAGACCGTATCAGTGCTGTAGAAGTACTTAAAGGCCGTGAGTCTATAACCAACACCGACGGCATCCTGTACGAGCATACCACCCTTACTGCTTTTCTTTGGTTTATCATACTATATAAGCACCTGGGCTATGATATACTATGTTATGCAACATACAACGAAAATATTAAAGAGTTTAAGAATATTAAAACCATAGACTATGTGCAAAAAAGTCAAATATACTACAATAGCAATAATAATATAAGTAAAGCAAAGAAAATAATAGAACAAAAAGAAGAAGACGGTTTTATTATATTCAAAAGGAGAACACAAGGTATTGACAAAATTTTTATATCTTACAATGATGATAATCAGAATTCAATAGAATTAAAATTTGACACCATATATCAACTTGAAAGCATAATAAGTTCCTTGTCAAATGACCGCATAAGATTAGTATATTCGGATAAAAACATAAAATATATTATAGAGAGATACTTTAAGGTGGATACTAACAATAAGATTGTCTTAACATTAAATCGTTATCCAACTTACCGCCATGACCCTATGTACGTTACTAGTAATAGCGGTAGCTTGGGTAACCCTAGTTATATTGAGTTTTTATCGGACTACTATCCATTGTATTGGTATTACGATGGGAACAATAGAGTTCCAGACATTGGAATGTCAAGTAACGTTAGTGTAGCTGATAAGTACTTTTACACTCTTCACCCTTGCGTACTGATTTATGGTAATTCTGTGCGGTATCCCGATACTAAGAGACATGTAAGAGTTAGATTAGTTAAGCATCTAGTTGATACCATTCCTGGTAACAATCCACTTGAATACCATTATAGCAGTGTTACTTACATAGAAATACGCGATCCTGTCCAGTTAGATGGTATTATATGGGGTCGTTTATTAAGTACGCAGACGGAAGCTAAACTACCTTTAGACTTAGATTTACTAACGCATACTTCAAATGAGGTTGCTCCGCCAGTTATCAATTTAGATTACATGACCACACCGATACAAAACTTCATAAACGCTAATCTTATCAGTTCCAGAGATATATTAGAATATCCAATGATACCTGATACAATGACATCTTCTAATGATGCATCTGAGATAGATACCGCCCTCAAAGTCTACTACAGAGAGGTTTTATATTGGAAATATCTAAGATACTTAATAAATGCCGGTATTGTTAGGTATTACTTCTACAACAGGAGGTCTTGGTCAGCACCCGATATCATAGGATATAGCGTGCGCAGACTAAATAGCGATAACGGGATACCTAGAACCGAAATTACGTTGAGTGTGCCATTCTACGATAATAGGATTATAGATGCTGTAGAGATAGAAGTCAATATTGTATCTTAATTAAACCTAAGCGATAGTTACTATAATCGTCTCTAAAGTAAGCGATATTCGTATAATTGAACTCTTTTACGCCTCTATCAAACTCGTCTTGACTTATAAACATATTGTAACGTAATGGTATTTCGAATTTGATTAACTCATAACATCTTTCAATAGTCGTGCATGGGATTTTTGTTAGTATTTTGTTATTTGGATTTATGATTAATACTATATATTTGTAGTCTTTGGTAAGCATATATAAAATTACTAATTTGTATATTTATTTATGCCCAAATACCTGATTGTTAAGCAAACTGGTGATAGCAATAATAGTATCACCAAGTTCGAAAAGACTAACTCTTTATTTCTATCGCAGAAGAACTATTATTATAATCTCATCAATACACCAGAAGGAGTTTTGCCTTTTAGACCTGACTTTGGCATAAATTACAATTTCATAAGCTTAGATGAATTAGTTAGCAACATAAGGTCAAAATTCACTGGTAGCGGACTCCAAGTAGAAATAATAGAAGAAGACAATGCAAAGAAAGTAATAGTTAGTGTCAATTCCAGTGTAATCGCTATACTAAGCGAATAAACATTTTGGAATTAATGATAAGACACCAGAATAAGAACTAGTGGTTAGCAACAGTTGCTAATTTCTGTACAAATTTGTATATTTATAACATAGCTTTGCTATGGAGCTTCTAAGTGTAAAAAAGTGTAAAAAATTTTCGATAGTTTCGAGATGGAGATAGTCGTAGGAATACTTGCAGGCAGAATCTATGAACAAAGGGGTTCTAAAAATGCTGACAGAAAGGAAAAGTAACAGCGACTTCGTAACAGTAGAATGTTTATTAGCATTTGACAAAGAAGAGGATAAAGGGCAGGTGTTAGCCTTCATGCGTAAGCTTTCGTCGATGGTCAGATTTGCCTACAAAAGACTATTGCATGGAGCGGAAAGAAAAGAGCTGAGAAAACTACTATCCCGCAAGTATGGAATAAACGCCCGATATTCGGACGATGCGATTCTTCTCAGGTGGAACAGAAAAGCTGGCAAGTTCTCTCCGTAGCCCTCGCCTTCTCCTGCCTTGAGAGTTTCAGGGACTTCTCTCCCTTGAAGAGGGTGATCCTCACAAGGGATTGGGTAGGAGTGGCAAAACAAAACGGGCTAGCCCCTCTCCCTGGTCAAGGGACGACTGTGCTAAATGTGTGCAGTTTTGTATAGTTTAGGCCAGGCCTGGATTAAAATAAAAAAAAATTATATCACTAATCTATTTTTCGATAGTATAAACGTAAAAATGAGTATGAGAAAGGCTATAATTAGGAAGCAGACGCCATCGGCTTCTCGCTTTGTAAAAAACTATTTGAAATGGAATTTGATTAGTGACCCAAGAGTAGATGAAATGAGTAAAAAGTTGAAGGAAGCTATAGATAAACAAATGGATACTGAGCATCTTAGTCGGTATAGCTATCGCTTCTTAAAATATGCTCGTTTCTCTAAAAAGAAGATTGATACGGTGTATGGATTAGCCATTGTGGGTTGGAGACATTACAGGAAATACAGGCTATATCCTAACTTATGGAGTTATCTAGAAGTAGATAACTTAGCTGATCTTGATAAAGCTATAGATGCAATAAGTAAAAATTTTGATAAGGTACTGAACATAAATATCAACTTTTTAAAGACAGGATTTGGTATTTTTGCCGTTCCTAGAAGTTTGTACCAAGAAGTATTACAAGAAAACAAAAATAATCAGTAATAACATGATCACGACGAGGCAAGACAGAGTACTTAAGAGTCTGCGGCGGATAATCCAGTCCAAGGACATGAAGGAATGGCTCAAAGCCATTAAGATAGGTATAGCTCAAAACTATGGGACTAGGCTATATATAGATAGTAACATAGCTAACGGACTACACAAGCTAGTAGATAAAACACGAAATACGGTGCCTAAACCGTTCAATATTTTTTACTTCGTCCTTCACGACCAAATGCTCAACCACTACTACTTAGTCGCCGCTATCTACAAAGTGCTATATACCGCAACTACATGGACAACAATCGTAGAGGAAACCGAAACAGCCGAAGAACTTAGCGACATACTCAATAACCCAGAAGAACAAGACAAAATAGTGGAAGATATGATTAAAGAGGTAAATAAATTCAATGTAAATATAAAGATCTAGCGAAGTATCTAAGCAGTAGACCCAGCTGGCTGGTCAATCATAAAAAGTTTGGCAGTCTCTATTGTAATTTAGTATATTTCAGCATGTTTTTATACCCTCATGTGCTAAGAGTACGAGTCGCTAAGTATGTCAAAGTCCCAATAGACAACATTCATCCAAAAGAAACTAGGTTTAGCTATCCCGAACAGCATTTTTTTCACCAGCAATCTGCTTATGCGTTTTATGTAAATCAAATTAAATCTAAAAATAATACAAAAAGTGAGTTACTATTACAGAAGAAAAATAACATTTTATTATATCTAAAATCCTACGACTCGTCATTAAGTGCTCTGTTGACTTTAGTTTCATCAACCCAAAAATATTATAAAAAAAATTATAAACTTAGTTCACTTATTAGTAATTTAAACGAAGTATTGACAAAACATAGACTAACATTTTTAGGTGTTGACAATGAGTTGTATATTGCTTATTATACAAATAATAATTTCTTTAAGATAGTTAGAATTTCAGACTCTTATGATGTTTATGATATGATAGCATTTGAAGCAATTAAAAAGATAGGTGTGGGATTGCCTCTTTATAATAACTATATTCCAATTATTGTTCTAGAAAACGAAACTTTTATTGTTATAATTTATGATATAATAAATAAAACAAGATATGAGGTGGCCAGATATAGTATAGATTTCTTAGAAAAACAGCTTAGTGACTATATTAAAAAAATTACTGGTCTTGATATAAGTAAAACTATCAGACATCATCGTGAATCTTATGGTATATTAGTACCTTATCGTTTTACGGATGATAGAGCAAGTAAAATCTTTGAGATATGTAACAACTTATCAGTCTGTAAAACTGTATTCTATATAGGTAATAGTACAATTGACGACCGTAGAGATCATATAATTTTTGAAATGAATTTCAAAATAAAAGATCAAAAGATACATTATGAATTATCTATACCGCGCGGTCTATCTTTAAGAGCGTGTGGTCTAAGAAAAACACCGAAAAAGTATGTCATAGAAAATCAAGTTTTAAGTATTAGACTTCCTAAGGGCAATTATAGAACACTTAACATTGTGTACTATCAAAATTATTACATGATTGTAAGAGATTTTCTTTACAGAGAATCATACTACATATTAGATCTTAAGAAACATACTAAGAACAGAATTTCTAATACATATGGTTATGATATGCGATTTTACATAGCTAATAATATCATAATGATAGTTCATTTTACTGCAACTAAGCTAAGTCAGGAAAAAGGAGCGTGGCATTTGTTCATATACGATACCGTAAAAAGGCGATTTTTTGTTACGCTAATAAACGATTCGTACGAAGGAGCAAAATATGATTTGGTATCGTATTATTATATAGAAAAATGTCAAAAAGCTGTATTTATGGTTGGAAGAGTCGATAATCAAAGTAGATGTTTTTACAATACAGAACAAATTATAACCATGCACACAGTTAGTGTAATCGTAATAATAAATTTAGCAAAAATTTCTAATATTGACGATACGGAAGACATAGAAAAGTGTAAAGAGATAATAAAATTCCCAAGATGGGTAGAGAAGTACTTGGGTTCTAAAGGTAGTAGTACATTCATAAGTTATGTAAAAGCTGATTGTACGGTAGATGCAAACAATTCCATGCTTTATATCACTGCTTTTGTGCCTGAGTACAAGCATCCAGTCATAACAATAGCTAAAAATCTTTGCAACAGCAATGCCAAATTTTGCGATTTTGATTTAGGGGTACCTATATTAAGAACTAAAGACATAACAAAAGACAAAAATAGGCCAATTTATATATCCAACAAAGCAATTAAAGCAGCTAATTTCCCGAGTTATCTTCATAGGTATGATTGGAGAGGCTTTTATAATTTTATAAGTAGTAAAACTATAAACACAGGTTTGATTTTTATTTCCTATCCAGACTTTCTCATTATTGATAGACATTATCATCGTTTAGCTCCATTTTATAAGGTGTTTTCTGATTTTTATTTAACGAAATCGTTACTTATAGATAGCTATTTGGTAGGGTATTACGCAGCAGTAGATCGTGATCAGACACGAACAACGTGGTTGGCGGGACTTTTTGTGATCAATGACCTGACGCTCGTGCAAATGGCATAGTGTACACATGCGGACTGCTCAATCGCCTACGATTGATCGGTCTACTGCCTTGTGCACAGCTTGCCTGTAAGGTATTGCCGAGCCAGCATAGGCGTCTGCTTATCCGTGTTCGTATGAATAAACCAGCATGGGTTCTACACACTCAAAGAAACATTTCTTTATTAAATAGCCAAGGTTGTGGTAGGTATGAGGAGCAATTGATACCCCTGTGCTATTCTTTAATTTAAACGGCATGTCATAAAAAACATAAATCTTTTTTTCGTCTTTTGTATTAAAAATAACATAATCAAAATTTAACGCAGGCGAACTATAAAGTTCATAAAAAAGATTTTTAGTAGTTTGGTAATCATTAAATTCTATTTTTGTATTATGCAATTTGTTTTTCGTTACGACATATCTAGTCATATTCCAGACTATTTTGGCGTCGGGTATGCTTAAAATTTTATCATAGTTACTAATGGCCTCTGCTGAAAACTGCGCTGTATTCTTGTTATATAGTATCGTCATAATCTGATTCACACCCATACTAATTACTAGACCTATACAATCATAATTATTGTCTGCATCAACAATTCTTGCTATTACCTTAGCTTTTTTAATTACTTCTACATTGCCAATTAATTCTGTCAATTCTAATAATTCATATTTATATAAATCATTTTTGAGGTCGTAGTATATGCACAACGCATGTAACTTTTTTATAGATATATATTCAAATAATAGAATAAATAAATTTTCCTCATGTAGAAGCACATGTTTTAGTGTATAACCTTTAGCATTCAGAGGATAATCTCGTGAAATGAATAGAGAACTGCCACTCAATTTTTCCTTTAGTTCTACATAGCTATCATATATAAAAAAGATTTGGGTAGCTTGTAGGTTTCGGAATATGTATGATATTATTCCTTTACTGTTGTTATAATCGGAAATATAGAATGATACAGTTATTTCTTCACTATCAAATTTTAGAGTTATATTGTTAATTTCTATTCTTGCTGTATCTTTATCATACTTGCCAGTAGGTATTATATGCGGTTCAGTGCCTATAAACATGATTGTTCGCCTGTCTAATGTGAATTCGCATAACATAGAGTCGTGTTCATATTCTTCAATCTTCGTGTGACTCGTGGATGCGCTATATATTAGTTGACCTGTGAGTAAGTCGTATATATAAGTTAGTCCATATTGATACTTTTGAGCTTTATATAAGCCTTCTACATGCTCTTCTTTGTAACCGCGTACCATATAGTACCTGTTTAGGATAACTTCACTATCTATTATCTCCGTAAAATCATTACAGCATGGGTTTAAGTTTCTTACACCTGCTGGTAACCAGCTCATTGTTTCAAGCGAAAATTCGTAGTATCTAACAAATGGCTTATCATGATTATCGGGATATAATTGCACAAAGCACACTGTGAAAGTTTGGGAACTGTAAGCGAAATCTTCGTATTCTTCTTCTCGTTCTTTTATTAATTTTTTTTAGACCTTCCACTATATTATTTATTTTATACTGATTGGCATTCTCTTTGTTCACATCATGCAGTTTGATACCATACGCGACCACCAAGTCTCTAAGAACTTTGTCAACAAGATAGTCTTGATTGGAAAATACTATCGTATTTTCGTAAGCAAAAACAGTGCTAGACGTGCTTTCTAGAATGGATACGTCTTTATTATAAAACACATCAAAAAAAGCGTCCTGATTTTTGTAGTACTTATAATACCTGTTTGTTTTTATTTTAGGCAGACTTTCGGGAACTTGTAGCAGCACTAACTAAATATACCCAAAGATGAAATCACATTTCGACAAACTTATTATATTTACTTGGCATGCGACGCAGACCTACACTAAAAGCGTACAAATATCGTATTTATCCTACTGATGCGCAGATAGTGTCCTTTGCTAAGACATTCGGATGTTGTCGGTTTATCTGGAACAAAATGTTGGATGAGAAACTGCGTGCTTACGAGAAGAAAGAACGCATTCCGCGAGTCACACCTGCCAAGTGCAAAGAGGAATTCCCTTTTCTCAAAGAAGTAAACAGCTTTGCGCTTTGCAATGTACAACTACAACTCGAGAAAGCATTCAAAGATCATTTCAGAAACCGCAAGTAATTCAAGCTGCCAAAATTCAAAAAGAAAAGAGACAAGCAGTCCTATACTACAAATAATACGCATAATTCAATAAGAGTAGACTTCGAGAAAGGACTACTTTATCTACCAAAGCTAAGAGAAGGCGTGAAGATTGAAATACACAGAAGGTTTGATGGCAAGATCAAATCCGTTACTGTAAGTAGAACGAATGATGGCAAGTACTACGCCTCCATTTTGGTAGAAACTGACAATCGAAGAAACAAAGTTGTAGAGCCTAAAAGCAAAGCTTGCGGGATAGATGTAGGTCTGGAACACTTCGCTACTGTTACTAATAACTTCGGAAGTTACAAAGTTGAACATCCCAAGTATTTTCTGAAAGCCGGGGAACGGTTGAGAAGATTACAAAAGTCTCTCTCACGAAAACAAAAATCTTCAAAAAATAGTGAGAAGGCTAGACTGAGACTTGCGAGGCAGCACGCGTACATTACCAACGCTCGAAATGACTTTTTGCATAAGCTGTCCAAAGCCATCATAGACGAAAACCAAGTCGTGGTGGTAGAGGACATCCACGTGAAAGGCCTATTGAAGACAAGACTTGCCAAGTCTATTGCTGACAGCGGGTGGTCAAAGTTTCTAACCTACCTCAAGTACAAAGCAGAGTGGTACGGGAGGACTTACATTCAGGTAGACCGCTTCTTTCCATCCTCAAAACTCTGCCATCGCTGCGGGTACAAAAACGAAGACTTGGCACTACATGACAGAACGTGGTGCTGTCCTGCGTGCGGTGAAACACACGATAGAGACGTAAACGCCTCTATCAATCTCTACCACATAGGGATAGGACGACCCGAAGTTACGCCTGTGGAGCAGGCTCTGGTTACAAACCTTAGCCGCCCTGCGACGAAACAGGAAGCTCAACTGAAAAATGTTGAGCAGTCCGCAAAGCCACCATGCGATGA
>Ga0308409_1000598_pt1 | contig 19033 bp, 26 predicted proteins | sample HotsprSampleMSe4_FD_203469 | JGI IMG/M metagenome (GOLD analysis project Ga0308409, IMG submission 203469) | Hot spring phototrophic mat microbial communities from Mushroom Spring, Yellowstone National Park, Wyoming, United States - 20060912_MSe4 ... | reverse complement strand
GCAAACGGGAATACTCGGAGAGAATGCGTGTCTTGAAAAGGACCAGAGAAGGATTGAGTGCATTTGGACAAATTACCTTTTGGATTTTTGAAAGAGGAGGAAAATTATTCAACGCAAGCTTTGGCAATCTTCTCCCAAGCCCTTAGTTCCTCTTCCACATCATCTATCTCCTTCACAAGTTTGGCAAACTTTACCTTCTCAAGTTCTTTTGTGATGAGGTAGTAGCCGATTAAAAGCCAGCCTCCAAAAGGGAAAAGCAGAAGTCTCCACAATTTTCCCATCTTTAGTCTCAAAAACGGTCTTGCTTTCAATCACATCTCTCACTTGCAAGTCCATGGCCAGCACCTCCATAATGTTTATTAACCGCCCAGCTTGGGCTTTCCTGACAAGAGAATACCTCCTCTAACCGCTTCTCCATAACATGCCTCCGTTCAGCAAATTATTTTAGCCATTTTCTCCAGAAAAGCAAGCCATGTGGTTAACTAAGTGTTTGGATTTTTGTGCATAGTTAGTTAACCTTGCATTTCTGAAAATTTTAACTAAAATAATAGGTATGAGCACGATGGAGAAGAGAGTTAAAAGAGGTGTGGATGAGTTTAAGCGGGAGAAGATAAAGGAGTTTTTCAGGGCATGTGATTGGTGGATCGGCAAGGTGCATCAGAAGGCTGGTGCTACGATGAGGGATGAAAAGGGTCGGCTTGTGCATTTCTTTTCGTATGCGGATGCGTGGGATTTGATGGAGATGATCAAAGATCTTTTGGCGGATGAGGAGAAAGTGAAGAAGGTGAGGGAGATGCTGTGAAGAGATGGATAAAGGCTGTGGAGGTGATTAGGGAAGTTAGTCCTGAGGAAACAAGGAACGAGGAGATAAACTCTAATGCGTGGGAGTTTAGAGGAATAGAAATGTGGGAAGAGATAGTGGAAGTAGAAGGAGAGAAGCCGAAGGTTGGGGATGTTATAGAATTCTTTCCAGATGATCCTGACCTATATCAGACTGCTGAAGTGGTTAAGGTAATCAGAGAGATAGAACCTAATGTGTGGAAAGTGAAGATAAGGCAGGAGGTGGAGGGTATTTGGTTGATACAAGGAATAAAGCCTGAAGAAGGGCAGATATTAGATGTTGAGGAATATAAAAACCTTTTGTGGATGGTTGTAAGACACCCTTTTAAGGAAGGTTTATGGGTGGCGGTAAGACCTCGCTTCTTTTTTGAAAAAAGATCTACAGATGGTTAGTCCTTTCCTTTATGTGGTGCGTATAGAACAGGGAACTCAGTGTTAGGTCTTCATATCTTTTCCAGACAAGTTTGAGAAAATCCCTTATGGGCTTTATGGCGGACCAAGTGGGAGACCTGTCTACATCTCTTAGGACTTTTTCTATGTTTTCAGGCTTGATTTTGTAGACGGGAATTCCCTCTTCTTCCAAAATTTCCCTTCTTATGTAAACATGGAAGGGCAAGGGTGCATAAAGCTTTGGAAAGCCCTTTACATACTCAGGCAAGTAAATTTTTGTGGAACAGGTTGTGAGACTGACCCACACCGTTAGAGGCACCGCATGGACAAGTCCTTCATCCTCAATGTGATAGACAAGAACATATTCATTTGGCGACCAGAAGAGGTTTCTAAGCTGTCCTACTTCCACGGGCACTCTTGCGGATGGCTTTACCCACCTTTTCACCACAAGAAGGCTCCACCTTCTATAAGGTGGAGATGAATTGTGGTATGATAAAACCTGATGACTAAGGCGGAGAAAATAAAACAAACGCTTAAGGAGACCAAAGAAAGGAGAAAGAACCTCAGGCCTGTGGTTTATCAACTCAAAATTCAAAATCTCTCAAAGGTTAGGGAAGAGAAACTCAACAGGGTGTTTTTAGAGGCAAAGTGGCTTTATAACTGGTTTATGGCAGACATAAACAGGGTGAACATTCCCACAAAGAAGATTAAGGAAGTGGAAATAAAGGTGGGAGACAAGCTTGAGAAGAGGGAGATTAAGCTTTTAGGTTCCCAACTAAAGCAAGCGGTTCAAGAGAGGGTGAAAGACAATCTAAGGGTGCTAAAGGGTCTAAAAGAAAAGGGCTATAAGGTGGGAAGGCTAAAGTTCAAAAAGGCAGTATCCTCCATAAATCTAAAACAGCATAAGGTTAGCTTTGACATAGATTTTGAAAGGAACAAAGTTAGAATTCAGGGACTTGGATGGTTTAGGGTATTGGGCTTGCATCAAGTTCCACGGGATTGTGAAATTGCAAATGCACAACTTATAAAAAAGCCAAGTGGTTATTATGTTTATCTGACTTGCTATGTCAAAAAAGAATATTTTGAGAGAGATAAGGTAATAGACGCCGTAGGTATAGATTTTGGAGTAGCAAACAAGCTAACGCTATCTAATGGTTTATCCATTGATTTTGAAGTAAAGGAGAGTAGAAGGTTAAAGAGACTACAAAAAGAGTTGGCAAGGAAGAAGAAGGGTTCAAAAAATAGGAAAAAGGCGCTAAAGAAACTTCAAAGGGAGTATGAAAGGCTGACAAACATAAGGAGAGACATTCACAACAAGCTTTTGGCACTTTTCAGGCATTATGGAGTGGTTGTTTATCAGAATGATGATATAAAGGCGTGGCATGAAGGGTGGTTTGGTTCTCAAGTCCAACACGCAGGAATAGGAAGGCTAAAGGTAAGGTTGAGGAACAACCTTGCGACTATTCCTGTAGAAAGATTTGAGGCCACCACCCAAGAGTGCTGCGTTTGTGGCTGGAAACAAAAGCTTTCTCTTTCCGACCGTGTTTATCACTGTCCTGTCTGTGGAAACACCATAGACAGAGACCTAAACTCTGCCATCAACATTTTGAGAAAAGGGCTTGACCTGAGCCAAAATCAGGTCGTAGGGATGGGCCGTCCCGAACTTACGCCTGCGGAGAGGGAATTGGTTGCCAAGATATTGGGTTCAAATCCCTATATCAAGGCAGCTACCCTCGTTGAAGCAGGAAGCCCCCACTTCTAAAAGTGGGGGAGGAGGTCACTGCTTCTATCAAAAGTGTCAGAAATCTTCTACTCCAATAATTGATAATGCTTGGCTGTGCGGTTTCTTTTTCCTCTAACTGAATGTCTTCTAAAAACTTGGAGGCCGCTTTAAAGCAAGTTTTTTCTTTGCTTTCCCAATCAAAAACCGCACTTTCTCCCGCCAAAACATGCACGATGGCATGGACAAGGGTAAAGGCTTTCCCATGAGTGCTATCTCTGTTGTTGATAAACACCACAGGTGCTACGCTATCATACAAAACAAACCCTCTAAACTCTTCAACGCTTAGAGTTCTGCGAACATTTTTGATATACCCACTTCTCAAAACAAAAACTCCCTTCTCTTCTACCGGAGAGTGGGTGCATGAAAAAACTTACATAGACAGGATAGTCTCAAGGGTTATGTTCCGTGCAGAGAAAAATCCTGCCACAGGACTTGAAGACCAGAGGATGGACAGGGAGTATCTTGTCGTTCTGAAAAGAAAATAGACAGGGGTTAACCAACTCAAAAGCAAACAAGGAAAACTTAGTTAACTCCCTCTTGACATTCTGGTAATTTAGACTAAAATAATTACCTGAAGGAGGTGTTGCTATGGAGAAGGTGTTGAAGGTGTTGCCAGTAAGGTTGGAAGATTTAAAGGCTTTGATTGAGGAGAACAGGGAGTTAGTTGTCAAGATAGGGCACAATTACGAGATAAGCAGGCCGCTGGCGTTGAAGCTTTGGCAGTATCTTGTGGCTAAGGTGGTGGAGATGGGCGGGAGTATAAAGGAGAGTGTGAAGGTGGATTATGCCAGTTCTGAGATGGTGATAGTGAGTGTATCGTGCACGGTGGAGATAGGAGAGAGTGAGATAACTTTTTGTGAGGTGGGAGAGGCACATAGGAGTGAGGGGAAGGAGGACACTATGGCACGGACGGCCTTTACGAGGGCGATGAAGAGGTTGTTGGAGAGGCTTGTTGGAGAGGATTTTATAAACCAAGTAATCAAGAGGTTGTTTCCTGATGTAAGGGAGGTGCCCGCCTCTGAAAATCAAAAAAGGTATATAAGAAGTCTTGTGCAGGAAGGAAAGCTAACAAGGGAGATGGTGGAAAGAGTTTTGGGAGAGGGGTCGTCCCTCAGTCAAGCCCTAAGGGAAAACACCCTAACAGTCTCCCAAGCAAAAAGGTTAATTGATATGGCTAAAGGGAGGTTTTTAAATGGGCAAACTAATTGAGGTTGTGCTGGGCACCCTTTTGGGTGCCTTCGTGGGCTTTTTGTTCTTTGAAGGTTTCTTTGGAGAGGATCCTGTTCAGAAAGAGAGTGCCAAAAGAAGCCAGAAAGCCAATTGTGAAGCCCAGAAGGAAGAACTTATGAGTTCTCAAAGCCCGCAGGAGTTTGAACATAAAGCAAAATTATACTCCAGCCTTTGCAAGGAAAAGTAAGAACTCCCTCTCCCTTTCTCCCTTCTTAGAACTCTATCTCTTCCTTTTCCAGTTGAGACTTAAGAATTTCAATAGCTTTCTTTTTAGGAAGAAGTTTTTGGGAGAGACAAAAGCCTGCAATGGTGAGAATGTGGTCGTCAATCAGCCAGCCGTTCTCCTGTTTTTCAATAAGCTTGAAGATATGATTAATCCTCTTTTCTACCTCCTTTTTAATGGATTGAGGTTTTTTGTCTTTCTTTGCGTAGCGTTCTGCAAAGCTTTTTTCCAGTGCGGGTTTTATATCCTCTTGGTATTTGGAGAGGGTGTCTATGAGTTGTTTGGTGGGAGAAAGCAGCGGAGGGATTTCGTGGGTAAGTTTTTCCTCATAAAAAGCCCGCCAGAGGTAGTTGGCGTATATGTGCCCTATTCCTTTGATGCCTGCAAGGGAGGAGTATTCCATGGGAACCCCGTAGGCTATAGAGTGGGCAATTTGCAAAAGTTCCGAGAAAAACCAGTTTATCACTCCCAAGTTTTTAAGTTCATACAGCGTTCTGAAAACATAAAGGGCTTCTGTCCGCAAGGTGGAGAACTCTCCGGGCGGTCTTGCTATGGAGGGGTAGTGTATAGTTAGCCCTTGAGTGTAAAAAACAAGCCAAAAGGTGTTATCCTCAAACTGCCTCCCAGCGGTCCTTGAGAGAACGCGGAAGCTATGTTCTGGTTCCACTTTCTTCACAAAAGATTTATAGCTGTCAAGTCTTTTCGTTATTAGCGGCCTGACAATGGCGGTTTTGTCCATGCCTATCCGAAGTCTCTCAAGGAAGTCTTCAAAGCGAGTGGGTGGGATACCAGAACGGATACAAAAATCTCCCTTCTGAAGAACATTACCAAGGGAAATATAGTCCTTTGCTTCTAAAAAACTTAATACTTTCTGGACAACTTCCTTCTTTATGTGTTTGTAAGAATAAAGATTTTGCAAGAATTTACCGTAATTAAGTTTGTGTCTTTTGATGCCCAAAAGAAGCAAAAGAGAGAGGGCGTCCTGATCCAACTCCTCCTCTAAAGCGGTTTTGAACCTCTCCCTCTTAGCCCTGTTTAGCAGATCCTCCACCATCCTATCTCTCCCAGCCATAGCAACAAAGCAAGCGGTTCCTTTGTTCTTTATCCCAAGTCTTCCAGCCCTTCCCTCCATCTGAAGGATGTCAAACTCGTTGGGCAGAAGTTCCCACCTGTTTCCCTTCTTTATGGGTCTTGTGAAGACGACAACCTTGTCCGCAGGAAGGTTTACACCGTAGGCAAGGGTCTGTGTGGCAATAAGTTTCTTTATCCTTCCCTCTCTAAAGGCTTTCTCTATGATTTCTCTTTCCTCTTTTGGAATGTCCGCATTGTGAAAGGCAATCTCGGGCGGTCTTTTCTCCTCCTCTTCCATATCAAAAGGCGCCGTCTCGTTGAGAATACCAAGCTTGTTGTTGTAAGCGTATTCAAGCAAAGCCCAGCCAAGTGTTTTGTTCGGAACGAATACGATGGTTTGTTCCTCTGGAGAGGAAAGTTCATAGATTGCGTGGAAGACCTTTTCCGCCTCCTTCTCATAGTGTCTCCCTCGGACAATTTCTGCAAGGCTGAAATATCTCCTCTCCAAAGGAACAGGTCGCCATCTGCTTTTGATAAGAAGGTTGGTGTCTAAATACCGGGCAAGTTCGTCCTCTTGAGGAAGCGTGGCAGACAAAGCCAGAATGGGTATGTTTTCGGACTTAAGATAGGCGATCACCTCCTCCACAATCCACTTAGACCGTATTTGATGCGCCTCGTCTAAAACTACTGCAGAAATGTCCCTCACCCAGTCCGCAGAATTCCTAAGACCCTGTGCTAAACTTTCATACACCGCCACCACCACATCGTGCTTTGCCTCCTTTAGGTTCTCAAGGATGTTGTCTCCAGTCCTCATGCCTACACTCTTATAGTAGCGGGCAAGTTCTATTTTCTTCTCATTCACCAAAGCCTTCGTAGGTGCACAATACACCGCCCTGCCCTCGTGTCGTCTCATAAACAAATAGGCAAGCAAACTCTTACCCGCAGAGGTAGGTGCCGACACCACCGCATTCCCATCCTCATAAAACACCTCAAAAGCAGTCTGAAGCGGGTTCAAAAGAGGATGCGGAATTTTTGGATCCACCTCCTCCCTCCTAAGAAGTCCCATCTTCCGAGGGGATAACCCTCCCTCCATATACACAAGCCCCCCACCTAAAGGATTGACCTTGAACCAACTACTCTCTAACACCTCTACCACACGCATACCTTTAATTATAGCTTTGGTTAACTAACTCTCTTTTAGCCCTTGAAGACTTAGTTAACCCTCTTGGAAGGTTATCTAAGGACTTTGCATATCGTTTGCATAAGTTTGGGCTTGGAGTAAACTTTTATAGACCTTCCACACATACATGGAGTTTTCCCTTGCTTTTTTGCCTTTGTTGTAGCAATCCACTGCCCTCCAACTGTAGCCGTAGGTATCAATGCAGTGCCTCAAAACCATTGCACCTACATGGGCATTATAGCAGGGTTCCCAAAGTAAAGATGGGTCTATTCCGTGCTTTTTGAGATAGGCAAACCACGAGGAGTTTATCTGCATAAGCCCTATATCGTAGGTTCCGTTTTTGTTGCGGTTTATTGCCTTTGGGTTGAAATTGCTTTCTACCTTTGCTATAGCCCAAAGAAGTTGCGGAGATACTCCATAATACCGCCCAGCGTCCTCAAAACAAAAGCAATAAGCTATAGCGGGAACAAGGAGGAGGAGTAGTCCTCTCATAGCTGAACCTCAAGGTTTTCTGTAAAGTATCTGATAATACGCTCCTTCTCCAAAACCATCACCATTGCAAGACCGCCTTTCCTCTCCACACTTATACTGCTATACCTATATACCACAAACCTTTCCTCATCCTCAGTTTGATGAAAGCATGCAATATACTCTGGCTTTATAACTATCTTGGTGTAGTAGTCGTCCTCAAAAATAGGTTCTCCATCCCAAGTCAGAACATTTACCCACCTCGTGTCAAGGGTCTTCTCAATGCGGTTCTTTATCAAAACTATGTGGGAGTAGTTTCTGGTAAAGCAATACTTACAGGAACCGATGATGTCGCACTTCAATAGCGTCTGGGCACTGCCCACAATCTCTCCATCTACCTCAAAGGTAATATCAAGGGTGGAAAAGGGATTTAAAACTTTATTGTCCGCCCTTATGTAGGCTTTGACTTTTTTACCCTCCAGCGTAGAGTTAAAAACCCTATCAAGGAGGCCTAAATCAACGACTTCTTGCTTTTCCATCCTTGACTATAAACACAACATCCGCCCTGTTTATCCAAGGAGAGACCGCATCCCCTTCCTTCAAAAACCCTACCACCAAACCCTTCCTCAAAAGTCTTTTGCTTAACCTCTCCGCTATCTCTGGAGAACACCTTAGCACTTTAATCCACCCCCGCAAGAAGTCTCCATCTTCTGTAAGGTGGAGATGAATTGCGAAAGACTTGACAGGGTTCTTATTTTGGACTATACTAATATCTGTCCCGATAATCAAGGGACCTAGGGCTGGAACAGTCCGAAGTAAAGCCTGTGGAGAGGTGAAAGCCTCGGTGAAGCAGGAAGCTCCATCTTCTGTAAGGTGGAGTAGTTCACCCATTGCTTACTCCCAGCTTGTGATACCCTCTTGCATTGCTAAACTCAGGTTCTGGTGGAATGTAAATCTCCATAGGTGCACTATCATCCGCAGAGAAAACCTCAGGACGCACCAAGTATGCCCCACCACCCGCCACTATCAAATCTGACTTTTCTCCATAAAGAATACCAAGTTCCTGCCTTAACCTTGCCTTGATTATCTCATTCCACTGAATAAGGGCTTTCTCTTTATGTTGAGAGAGGTCTTCTCCTCGCCACTGGCCTTCCAAAAAGATGTTCACAAGCCCAGACAAAGGCTTCGTCTTTAGGGCACCCTTCTGGGTAGGCAACAGGTCCCTGAATATGGACACCGCAGTTATCACCCCGAGATTGGGAATAGTCCCAGATAGTTCTTTAATAAGCTTGCCCGCCTCCATACTGTAAGAAAGGTAATCCACTGTGTTGAAGCCTATGTCTATGACAAGCCCAGATGGAAAATTCTCCATAACATCAGTGCAAATACCAAATCCTTGAAAGACAATAATAGACTTCATTCCCATGCTTGAGAATATCTTGGTAAGTTCTCTGCCTCTCTCCGCATAACCCGGAGGAAGTCCTGTGATAACCATAGCCTTCTTTGGAGGAATGCCCAGCTGCTCAAGCACATACTTTGTTATCAGTGGATAATACTTGATTAGTTCGTCTATCCCTGCTATCTCAATCCTTTTCCCTGAAAACCGTGCCTTTTCACCCACCACATAGTAAGCCCCCTCATACTCAATGGGCTTTACATCCTCCACGCCCGTGCTAACCCAAAAGGCAATCCAAGTAGGAAACTTAAATTTCCCCTCATCATGAACTACTTTGGTATGACCAAATCCTATATCTAACCCTATCACTTTCATGGGAATTATTTTAGTAAAATTCTCTTTGTGGAAGAACAAACTGTAGAGGAAGCCCTGCAAAAGATAAAATCCTTGCTTGAACAGGAGGATATTCCTTTTAACGAAATTATGGACCTTCTCCTTCTGGCTATAGACCTTATGAAGCATGAACTCTATTCTTTGCTTGGAATTGAGGAGAAACTAAAAACTCCACAAAAAAGGGAAAAACCTCCTCCCACAGAAACTCAAGAGGAGGAATCCATCCAAGAGGAAAACCTTCCTTGCGTGCACTTTGTCCGTGTGGGAAGACCTGCTGGGAGAAAAGACACCGCACCGAGAATGACCCTGAGGGAATTCTTTGAAAACGAAATCCTTCCACTTCACAAGGAGATAAGCTGGGAAGAAAAGGCAAGAGAGGTAAGAGAAAAAATTCTCAAAGGTGAGTTTGTTATAGCGTCTTTAGAGGACTTTATTGGATACCTCTATGCCTACATGCTGTATGAGGATATTCCTGATTACCCTTCCTCTTCCTCAGCTTCCCTGCGTGCTTCCTCAAGTATTCTCTCGTAATCCACAAGTTCTGGAGGCACTCCATGTTCTATAGCATGTTCTCTTGCTGCCCTTAGGATTTCCTTTACGGAGATTTTCGGCTTTGGCTTTTGTTCTTGGACTGTAGGTTTGGGTTGAGGTGGCTGTTGATACTGCGGCTGTGGTTGAGATGATGGTGGCTGATATTGTAGCTGAGGTGAGGGTGGAGGCGGAGGTTGGAAAGTTTGTTGAGGTTGAGGTCGGAAAGTTTGAGGAGGTTGTGATGGGGTTTGTAGGGTTTGGATAAGGGACATTAATTGCTGGAGGAGTTCCTGTTGGGTGCCTGGGCTGTCTTGGACTGGCCTGCCCTCAAGAAAACTTCTTACAAGTTCCCTCGTTTCTTTTGCATTCCTCCTTCTGTTTTCAGAGGGAATGGCAGACAAAAAGACCTCCAAAAATTCCTCTATGGCCCCAGAAAGGCTTGTTAGTCCACGAGACCTAAAACCAACCAAAAGGTCTTCCCTTAAAAGTATGCTTAGCCTCGCCTTACGCATGCTTAAAAGTATAGCAAGCATGCCCTAAAAAGTCAATGCAAAATTGAACACAAACAATATACATATGCAAAAAGACAAAAGTTTGTAGATATAAATATACACAAAAAATATGTGGATTTTTGTAATTGCATAACTATATACAAGGGCAGGAGAGAGGGTGGGAGGTGGGAGAGGGTCGGAAGTGGGTATTTCGTTTTTATATGGAAATGGGATAATAGGATTTTTTCGCTTTTTTATAGAAGGGTATAGGGAGGGTTGGGAGGGAGGGTAAGGAAGGTGTGTTTTTGTGTATTTTGGCATATTGAGTAATCAAATACACTTTTAAACATTAATGTATGTCGTGTAGAAAATTACATAAATGTGCATAGCCTGAGTAGAGGAGTGAAAAGGTGGGTGGAGTGGGTTTGGAGTGGGAAGAGGAGGGTTAGTTTTGTCTGGGTTTTTTGCGGGTTTTTTGTTTAGGTTTTTGAGGGTTTGTTTGTTTTGGTTCTTGGGCTATGGGTGCTGGTTGGGTTGGAGGGAGGGTCTCTTGGTGGGTTTCCTGTTGGAGTTGGTAGGCTTGTGTCTGCTGTGGAGGTAGTGTTTGGGAAAAGGATATTAGTAGTTGGAAGAATTCCCGTAGTAGGTGTTCTTGGGCTTGTCTGCCCTCAAGGAACTTTTTTGCAAGTTCCCTTGTTTCTTTAGCACTTCTTCTCTTGTATTCAGGAGGGAGAGAGGATAAAAAGGCGGATAAGAATTCTTCCACAGCACCAGACAGATTGGTTAGCCCACGAGATTTAAAACCGCCAAAAAGGTCTTCCCTTAAAGTTATGCAAACCTTCACCTTGCCCATACTTGAAATTATAGTTTTACGGGCTATGCGAAATTTCTTACATTTCTATGGAAAGGAAAATAAATAATACGGTTTTCCGACATTTCTATGGAAGGGTGTAGGGAGGGCAAGAGGTTTAAAGCAGTGGCAACCCTAAAAGCTTGCCCAGTTTTTGAACCTTCTCTTTGTCTTGGAGGATTTCTAAGGTTTTTTGTATGTGAGGCAGGGCAAGTCCGCTTGCTTGTTTTTGGTAGTGTTCAAGTGGGAGTGGATTTTTCCTGTCCCTATCTTTGAGTTTAGGAAGGTCGTATTTGAAAAAGGAGAATATCTCTTTGCAGGTGCAGAATTTGGCGTTTTGGACAAGGGTTATAGCCATGAGGTATTGGATGAGTTTAGAGAGGGCTTTTCTGTTTATGTGCTTTTGGGTTTTGTTAGCCCAGTCCTTGAAGACAAGGTAGGCGTAATAGAGGGTCATCTGTTGGGAGTGTGAAAGGTTGTATTTTTGCTTTTGGCTGAAGACCTCCATACCCAACTGGAGCTCTCCTTCTTTGAGAAGTCTGTCCAAGTTCCAGCATCGGCACAGGTCTTCTAAGGTAATGTTTCTTTTCTTCTCATCGCCCCACAGAAGGTCTGCATACTTTAGGGCTTTTTTGCCTCTTCGCCGTCCTCCTTTTATCCTCCAATCGTCTTTGGGCATGTCTTTATTATACCCTTTATGGCTTTACCCATATACTGAGGAAATTTACCTCTAAAATTATTGATAACTTCCTCGTTTCAGGGTATAATTAACCCTGCGACGGAGGTAGGACTTGACAATTCGGGTAATTTTAGCTAAAATTATATTCTGAAGGAGGTAGAAGAGATGTTTAGGCTTGAGTTTGAGTTTGGGCAGGTAGAGGTGGTGATGCTTTTGAGGAAGCTGTTGATGGCTAAGGGGAGGGGGTTTGAGGAGAATAGGAAAGAGTTTGGGTATATGCTTGCGGAGGCTGTGAAGAGGTCTGATGGCAGGGAAGGGTTATACATACCTTACAGGGCGAGATACAGGGCGTTGGTGAGGTTTAAGGGCAATGTGGTGGAGTTTAGGTATAGGAGGAGGGTGATAGGCAGGGCGAGGTTGCCCAGGGAGGTGGATCCACAGGATTGTCAGGTGGTGTTGGAGATAAGGAATGGTGCGGTGTATCTTAGCTTTTACTATCCTGAGAGGAATTTGCCTATTAGGAAGGGAATGGGTAAGGGAGAACTGTTGAAACTTTACAGGCAGATGGCTTTTTATCATGTGCCTGCGGAGTTTCGGGAGGAACTTTCTAAGCATCTCAGGTCAAAGAGGGTGTTTTTTGACAGCAGTGGTGAACCCAAGCCCAATTTTGAACTCAGGTGTATAGAGGAGTATTACAAGTATGCGAGGGAGGGAAGGTTTTTTGCGTTATGGAGTAGGTTCAAAGCCCTAAGGGACGAAATAGCCCTTGAGAATAAGAACCTTGTGTATGAGGTGATGAGGAGGATGAGAATTAGGGCAGAGGAGTATGCGGATATGTTTTCGGAAGGCTTTTCTCAGCTTATGAGGGCTGTGGGTATGTGGGATCCTGACAAGGGGGCACTCTCCACCATTGCCTACAGGCAGATAATGGCACAGCTGATGAAGGTAATGGAAGAAAACAAGTCTTATCTATCTTTGGATGTGCCCATAGGTGAAGACGGAGACACCTTCGGAGATATGCTTCACGACCCAAGAAGCTACGAAGGAGAACTCTTCTTCTCTGTGGCTGAGGTCTTCTAAGGAGGGGACGTGCTATGCTTGGGGAAAATCTGAGGTTAACTAAGTATCAAAGAATAGTTGGAGAGTTAGTTAACTCTGAAAGGAGGTGGTGGTATGGATAAATTGATTTTTAAGTTGGATGAGTTGAAGGAGCGGGTAAGGAAGGTGTTGAAGAGGCGTAGTGTTTTAGAGAGGGTGTTAGGGAGGCAGGGCTATTCGTTGAAGTGCATAAAGAAGAATGTGTATGTTTATGTGTGGGATTATGAGGATGGTTATGTGAGGTGGAGGTGTTTGGGGAATGTGAGTAAAGTTGGGTTGCCTGAGGGAGGGTCATCTAATTTGGAGGAGGAGATAAGGAAGATTGACCAGACGCTGAAGGAAGTGGAGAGGCTTTTGGATGAGGCGATGAAGCTTTTACCATGAGGAGGGCATTTGGCGTGGGTTTCTGTAGCTTGTCTCTGACAGAACCAGCATGCTTAGGTTCTCATCGCACAGTCTTGATGCAATCTTTTGTTGAAAGGTTGTCTCTCCTTCTAAGAAGCTTTTAAGGTTGTGGTTTGTGGTGATTATGGTTTTGAGGTCTTTGGTGTATCTGTAGTTTATGAGGGAAAAGAGTTTGACCCAGAAGCTGTCGGGAAAGCCTGAAAGCACGAGGTCGTCTATGGCAAGGAGTTTGGTTCTGTAAAAAACCTCCTCATCTTCCTGCCAGAGTTTGGGCATATCCACAAAATCCACAAATTTGATGTCGTGGCATCCCACCCTTCCGTTTTTTGCATACTTTTTTTCTGCCAAAGCCTTGAGGAACTTTTTGACTGCGGTGGTTTTAAAGGTTCCTGTGGATCCATAAAGCACCAGAAACCTTTTGTTAGATAGTCTAAACTCCTTGAGTGCCTGAGAGAGGTTTTTAGGCACTTCCACAGGGGGGATGTCCTCAAGCCCAAGCTTAGTTAGGATTTCCTGCATAGCTTACCTCCTTTAGATAGTTTTCAACCAAGTTTTTGATTTCCAAAGCGGTAATCCTTCTTCCTTTGGCATCCTTGAAGTCTATGGTTCCCTCTTTGAAGTCATGCCTATATTCAATGAACCTTCTGAAAAACACCTCTTTAGTGGGCTTGTGTTTGAGGAATGCATAGGCGTAGGTCTCCAGAAATGCCCTCAAAATTGTTTGAAAGTCTTTTTCAAGGTCAAACCCTGACTCCATGAGATACCTCTCAATGGCGTCATCTAAAAGCTTCATATACCTCTTCATATCATCCTCATTGTAAAGGAAGCGAACTCCAAACCGCCTCATGGAAAAGTCGTTCAGTCTAATCAAAATAACTGCAAGTTTTCTATGTGGGAATTTTAGCCCTCCCTCTCTTTCCAGAGAGAACTGAACTTTTTCCCCAAGGTCTTGAAGGTCTTTTGCTATTTTCTCAAGGAGTTTTTCTGCTGCCTCAGTATTGCCATCCCTTATATAGATTTGAGTTTGCTGAACTTTCTCATGGAGTTTTCTGATTGCACTGAGAACTCCTCTTAGTGTTATGCCTCTTTTCCTCTCCTCTGTCTCCTCTTCTTCTATAGCCTTTTCTACAGCCCGCCAAAGCATTTCCTCTTGTTTTTTTGCTTCTCTCTCCGCCTGCAATTTTTGGACGCACCTGTATAGCATTGCGGGGGAGATGATTTTGCCTGTTTGTTGCCAGTATTCAAGCCTGATTTCTTCTTCAGATAGTCCCTCCTCCAGCATCCGCCGTGCCAGTTCCATGTGTTCTTCGTCTCCCGCCTTTGGACGCTTGCCTAACACATCCAAAAATAGCCCGCTGTATCTGGCAAAAATTTCCCTGTCTTCATCAGAAAGCTTTTCTCTGAATTCCTCAAGGGAGGAGTATGGATAGAAGTTAAACTCCTCCAAAAGCTTTTCCGCCCTTTTCTTTTTCTTGAGTTCCTCAAAAAACTTCTCTGCATTGTAGGTTCTGTAGCCATTGCTAAGTAGCCACCCTGTGAGTTCCTCAAGGGTCTCTCCCTGAAAACCTTTGAGGTCTTCCAGCTTGGCGGTCTTTACAGAGTTAAAAGCTTGGATAACTTCGTGATAGTATTTTTTGAGAACCTTTGATTCTTCTGGGCTTTTGGGCAAGCTATCCACACTTTGCACATGAGGGTCTTTTGCCCTTTGGAGGAGTTCCTCCAAAATAGCCATCTCCTTTTCTCTTTCTCTTCTTTCTTTTTCCTGTCTTAGTCTTTCCCAAAGTTTTTGCAGAACCTCCCGAGGAACCCTGTGGTTTGGATACCTTGCCCTTACTTCCTTTTCAAACTCCTCCCGTGAAAGTTCCAAAAAGCTTTCATCCAACTCCACTTCCTCTGCACTCAGGACAGGCATACTTTCCACACACTCTCTTATCTTCTCCCCTTCCAAAGACGCAAGCCTGCTAAAGTGCTTGAGAATAAAGTTTGACACAATAGCGTATTCATTGCCTTCCCCAAACCTACTTTTGGTTCTCTTTTCATTTAGCCTCTCTTTTATTAACCTGTAGATGGCCTCTTCAGACACCACCTCATCGTGAAGACAAAGTTCCTCCACAAGACTTCTAAACTCCTGCCTTGCCTTCTCTATAACACCCGCTAAAGCTTTCGCATGTTCATATAGGTTCATAAGCGCCCTCTCCGACAGAGGAAGTCTTTCCTTCATCAAATACACAAAAAAGTCCTTTTTACCGTAGCTTTCCAGCATCACCTCTTCCACCAAATGCACTATCCAATCCCTAAACCTCTTCACATCTTCAGCCTTAAAAGCCTTCCCCGCCATTTGCAAAAACTCCTGAACACGCACACCTTCCTCTAACTTACCATTTAAGAGTTCTAAAAACTTCTCATCAAGCTTTCCCTCTTCTGTAAATATCCTTCGTGCCGAAAAGTGTTCTACTGAGTAGAAAAATGAGTAATGAGAATAATTCTCATTTAGCCAGCGGGATATTGTTTGTTGTGGGATGCCGAGTATTTTCTCTATTTCAAGCTGGCTTTTTCCTTGACTGGACAGTTCCAGCACAAGTTGTTTGAGGTCTTCCTTTTCCTTTTGAAGGGTGTCCTCCAAGATTTTGTAGATGTAGGCTTGGGACAGCCCTGTTTCCTGCATGATTTCTTGGACGATTTGCCCTCTTCTTCTGTAGAAGTCTTTGCCAAGCTTGTTCTTGATGCTTTGGTAGTGCTTCAGAACAGACTGCTTTCTTTCCTTGAGAGTGAGAGGCTTTTGTTCAGATTTGTTGAGGCGTAGCTGGACGATGATGATTTTTTCTATGGGGATTTCTTCGTTTACCACGATGGCTTTTGCGGTGGTCTTGCCTGCACTTTTGAGGGCAAAGTAGGTATGGTGGGTGTCAATGAGATGTAGCCCTTGCAATCCTTCCACACGGGCACAAACAATGAAGGGCTGAAGGGCACCCTCAAGGATATACTCTTTGAGGTTCTCCACCCACTGCGGGTCTATCTTTTCCCTCACATACAGTTCCTTTGGAAGAGGCTTGACTTCAGATAAGGGCAGTTCTTTCTCTTGACAGCTAAAGCCAAGTCCTGCTAAAATAGTCCTAACTTGTTCCGTCATCTCTTACCTCCTTTATGGGGTTTCTCCCGCCCCTCCTCCCCTTTTTTAGCCAGTCGGAGATGGTTTGCCGTGGAACGCCAAGAAGGCGTGCTACCTCCATCTGAGTTTTGCCTTGACTGGACAGTTCCATTGCTTTTCTCCTGAGTTCTTCCTTTTCCTCCTTTAGGTGTTTCCAGAGGTATTCATAGACCACCCTCTTTGTAATACCCGCCTTCTGGCTTATGGCTTGGATGACCTTTGCCCTGTTTCTGTAGAAATCCTCTCCGTAGAAGTTCTTGTATGCAAAGTAGTAAAACTCCACAAGGGCTTTCTTTCTTCCCCTAAAGATCTCCTCCCGCAGATAAAAAAGTTCTACCAGATCCCACACTCCTTTGAAAAACAATGCCTTTACTTTCTTCACTCCACGTTCTCTTAGCACCCGCCAAAGGCTTTCGTGAAAGACCACAAAGTCTCCCTCAGGAGTAGCCACGCAAACAAGCAAAGGCACCTCTTGGAGTTTGCCAAACACAGGCACAAGGTCGTAGTCTTCAAAGAAGGGCTTCAGGGACGCCACTTTTACTTCCCTTTCTTCAAAGTCTTGACTTTTATTTATTAGTGCGTTATCATAAGGAATAAGGTTTTCCCTTTTCATCTCTCCGACTCCTCAATCCCGCCGCCGCTGAGGGAGACCCCGCCGCTCCCTCAGTTTTAAAATCAAGTCTGTCCATAGGGTTTAATTATAGCTAAGTAGCTAAAATTAAAGAGTAGAGGAGGGTTAGGAATGGAACGCATTAGAGACTTTTTACCAGAACTTGGGCAAATATTTGTTGAAGACCTGAGAAATTCTGAACTTGACTGGTTGGATGTCTTTAGTGGCTATGTCCTCCTCTTTAATACCATTGAGAAAGTTTTTTCACTGCCAGAGAAAGGGCAACATGAGGCGGTGAAGACCATAGAAGGGTTTATTAGGTTTAGGAAAACTGAAGGGTGGGCTGATCCTTGGAGACTGGCAATTAAGATTGGCGGTATAGTGTGGAGGCATGAAAACGAGGAGGGTAAGCTATGAGAAACGGTAGCAAAAGGCTTAAAGATGTTTTGCCAAAGCTTGCCCAGATAATGGCAAAAGACTTTAGAGATTTTAGTGATAAGTGGGAGGAGGTGCTAAAAACTTACGCTGAAGTTTTCAAATGGCTTAATGAAGTTTTGCGGTGGAAGGACGAAAGCATAGAGACAACTGCTGTGGAAATCATAGAGAACTACATAAAGGCAAGGAAAAAGGGAACGATAGGCAACGAATGGTTTCCTGCTTATGGCTGGCTGGCTTATGAACTGGGTGAGATGTTCTATGAACTGATGGAAGAATTGAGGGCGAACGTTTATGACCCAGAAAGGGATGAAGACAAAGAGGATTTCTCATTAGAACCACTCCTATAACCTCATCGGCATGATAATGCAAAGATAAGGGTCTTTCTCTTGGTTTGCACTCTCAAGCACCACAGGGCTATCTGGATCTATTGCTTTTAAGCGGATCCTGTCAAAATCAAACTCCTCAAGGCTTCCAGCAAATACTTTCCATTAAAGCCTATTTCCATAGCCTCGTTCCCAAAGCTTTCCAACACATCCACTTCATCTTTCCCTTCTCCAAACTCAGGGTCTGAGATTTCCATCTGGACAACATCGGAGGAAAAGGTAATCTTCACAGGAAAAGCTGAAGAGGATGATATTGAAGAAAGCCTCTGCAGGGCATTCTCAAACTCATTTTTATCAAGTAGCACGCTTAGTGTGTAGTCGGTGGGAATAACCGCCATGTAGTCGGGATACTCTCCCTCCAAAAGTCTAACAGAAAGCTTCCAACCCTCTCCCTTCACATGGGCAAAATTCTCGTCTTTACCCACCTCCACCTCTCCAAGAGTTTCCTTCAAAAGCTTTTCTAAAACCTTCAGGCTATTGCGGGAGAAAAGAATGTCTTCTTTCAAATGAATTCCCTCATGCATATACAGGGCAAGCCTGTAGCCATCAGAGTTCCCCTCTGTATGGACAAATATCCATACATATCGCCGTTTTAAGGCGACCCGCCGAGGGTTAAGGGCCTCTATGAACCCGGGGAGCACTCTTTCACCCCATAACCTCTCAGAACGCCTCACCAACGCCCTGAGGGCTTACTTTTTCGGCGGTTTTTTATCTTTCCCAACTTGGGATAAGAACAAATCTAACACTCCACGCTCCGTTGTCAAGGGGAAGAAATTGGATGTTTGTCTATATAAGACCACAAGATCAGATACTGGTTTCAAAGACCCCACAAAGTGAAGCTTTCCCTCTTTGTTTGCCACATACATACCCTGAAGGGCGTATTTGGTGTCCTCTTTGGAGATTGCATAACCTACTTTTGATATGCCCTTCAAAAGTAGATTGCTTGGGATGGCGTCTTTACACTGAACATCTGGAAACTCTGGAAACTCAGAAGGGTCCGCACAAACCAGCTTAAACTGGCTTTTTCCTCCTCTGATAATTAGCTTGTCCTCCGCCAGTTTCATATGAACCTCCAATGAAGGCAACTCCTCCACTATGGAAGTCAGCTTGTTTGCATTAACACAAACAGTCCCAGTTTCCTCCACCCTTGCGGGCAACTCCATAACCAAAAAGCTTTCCAAATTCGTGGTATAAATGCTTAGCTTATCCTCTTCAGCGGAAAGCTTTAGGTTGTTTAAAATGGGCATGTTAGCCCTCTTCTCTGCGGCAATCTTTGCCTTCTTTAGCACCTCCTCAAACTCTTTTCTATCCACAAACACCCTCATGACAGTTATTATAGTTTCGTGGTGGTTAACTAAGTATTTCCCTTTTAGTTAAAACATAGTTAACCTCTTTTAGGGAACAAAAAAAGGTAAAATTTAAAGTA
>Ga0308409_1000597_pt1 | contig 19042 bp, 19 predicted proteins | sample HotsprSampleMSe4_FD_203469 | JGI IMG/M metagenome (GOLD analysis project Ga0308409, IMG submission 203469) | Hot spring phototrophic mat microbial communities from Mushroom Spring, Yellowstone National Park, Wyoming, United States - 20060912_MSe4 ... | reverse complement strand
TCGCCGACCACACAACACGCGCCTTTGCATCGCTCTACATCGCATCGGAATTTTGCACGAAGCACGTCATCATCAACGACTACGCCGTTCACTACAATCATTTTGACAATTTTTATTGAAAATACTACTTGGACAAATCCTGTGCCAATCAATGTAAGAAAAAATGAATTGCGAAGATACGACTGCGGCATTTTGACACTTCGACAAAAATCGGATAAAAAAGCCATGCAGAGAATTTTTTATTTTCTGAATGCGCCTGTATATTTGCGTCCTTTTTTGAAGTGCTGATGCGCGGTTAGCTCAGTTGGTTAGAGCGCCACCTTGACACGGTGGAGGTCACTAGTTCGAATCTAGTATCGCGCACAATCAATCAATTCAAACGACTTACTTCAACTTACACCAATGGCAAAGGCAAAAGGCAATCGCATTACCATCACGCTCGAATGCACCGAAGCGCGCAAAGAAGGCAAACCGCCATCGCGCTACACCACGCAAAAGAACAAACGCAACGATACCGAGCGTTTGGAACTCAAAAAGTATAATCCCTTTTTGAAACGCAGAACCATTCACAAAGAAGTGAAGTAACTTTTAGCGGAGATTTGCAGAGGGTTTAGAGAGGCGGGCGTTTGTTCCGCCTTTTTTGTTCAGAGGATTTTGACAACCACCATCGTCATGTCGTCATGTTGCGGGGCGAATCCGGTAAAGCGTTGAATGTCTTTACAAATCGCCTGAACGACTTCGCGCGATGTGGGTTTGCTTGCAAATAATGTTATGGCATTGAGCAGTCGCGCTTCGCCATACTCTTCCCCATCTTCGTTTTTCGCTTCGCTGAACCCGTCGGTGTAAAACACGAGCATATCGCCCGAACACAGTGATACGGTAATTTCTTCAAGCGTTTTCTCGAATACTTGGGACTCGGCGAGTCCGAGTGCCATGCCTTTTGGTATTGGCGCAGACATTGCTGCCGTGTGCCGATTGACAAGCAACAGCGGATTATGCCCTGCACGCACGTAGCGCAAGGTTTTTTCCTTAACATCAATCACGGCGTAAATCATGCTGACGAATGTGCCGCGTTTGAAGGATTGACACACAAGGCGGTTTGTTTCTGTGAGCACACGCTTTGGCTCGATAATAGTGCCGGCGGCAAACTGAATCACGCCTTTGATGAGCGTCATATACATCGCTGCCGGCACGCCTTTTCCTGACACATCACCGATGATAACAGCAAGTTTTTCATCAGGGAGTTGTATGTAGTCGTAGTAATCCCCGCCGACTTCAAGCGCAGGCAGACAAATTCCCGAAACGTCTAATCCCTTCACGGTTGGGTCGTGTTGCGGCAGGAGTCGGAGTTGGGTTTCTCGAGCAATTTTGAGTTCTTCTTCCATTCGTGCACGCTGTGAAATGCGCTGAACATGCGACGGCAATACCGAGCCTTTGAATGAAAATTCCTCACCGCGCTGAACTGCGAGCGCAGCAAATATGCCAACCGCTACCACGACGCTTAAATTTGTTACACCTGCACCCCAAAATTCAGCTGACGGCGCAAGCAACAATGGAATGTTTGAAACCAAGAATTGATACACAAACTCCGCCGTGATGACTGCAAGCAACCCGCGCTCCGCGTAAAATGCTGACAGTGCGGTTCCGACGATGAGCGACCCGAAGAAAGACCCCCAAAACGGATACAGCGGCAGAAAGTGATGATAGTACATCGTCCATGCAAGACCTGTTATCCCGATTACCAGCCACTTTTTCTTCCACTTTTTTAAGAGACGCTCAAAAAGAAATAGCCGAATGAGCAAATTTGCACTTATGACGGTCGCCAGTTCCCAAAAAGGACTGAACGGCAAGACCGTCTCGCTGACTGGAACGCCCACCGTTCCTTGCCAAGTCCCTAAAAATTGATGGCTGAATGCGATAAAGAGTATCGCCACAGCACATACGACGATTCCAAATGCCATTCCGACCAGCAGTTCACGCCCAACCGTTTTTGAAAAAAATTTTTTCTGTAGGAGCGCGTCAATGCCAAGAATTTGCGTCTCGCGCTTATTGAATCGTGCGTCGGATTCGCCAATCGTCCACGCAAAAAAAGCAATGCCTGCCGAAATCAACTGACCAAATAAAATTCCAAAGAGAAGGAATAGGAGATAATTCAACGAGCGCGATAAGCCAAAATTGACACGCGTACCGATTGTGCTCGCCGAGTTGAAGAGCGACAGCGTGCCGAAAATTAAAACAACGGAAAAGAGAACCGTTCCGCCGCGCACTCCAATCTCACCCTCGTGATACTTTTTTAGAAAAATAACAGCGAGTAAAATCAGCGTTACAAACATCAGCAGTGTCGTCAAGAAACCGCGAGAGCCGAAGACTACCACCGCATTTTGAACCGCTTCTTCCTTTGCCGCCTCGCTAATGAGCATTTCGTTGGAGAAAGATTTTATCATCGAACCGACGAGGCTCACACTGACTTTCATCACTCCGACTTCTTTTGCGTTGCGCTCATCGTGCCACACAAATGATTGAACCGTGAACGATTTTCGTTCATCGCTTTTCGCGCTGATAAAAGTGAAGCGTGTTGTGTCTTGCACATTCAAGCCGTGTTCGCGTTCAAGAAAGGCGATTGCTAAGGCTTTGGCACTGTCAATAGGAATCGGCGCAATACTCGCCGTATCGTAGTATCGCCGCTCCATTGAGAGCACCTTCCCATTTGCCGTGAGCGTAACTTCCATTGCCTCTTGGGAGCTTTGAATTGGCACATCTTTCGTCCAAAGCACTCTCCAAATGGGAATATCCACGCGCTTTTGCTCAATGAGCTGGCGCATCTCTAAATGTGTGTAATTGGATTTGAGCTCTGTGGTATGAGCCGGAGATTGAAGTTGGGCTGGAATAATCGTCTCATTGAAGAGGTCTGTATTGAACCCGACGCGCTCGGCATACTCTCGGGCAATCTTCAAAATTTCATCACGACTTTTTTCTAATCGTGGCACGTCGGAGAGCATGGCGTATCTCCACAAGAGCGGAATAACAAGAAGGCTGATGAGAGTAGCAAAAAGAAGCGGACGGTTTTCTTTGAAGAATTGAGACATAGAATGCAAATAGGCGGTTTCGAATGTTGTGAAATATAATGCGCTTTGTATGGGATTTTGTTGCGCTTCTTCGTGATTGAATGTGCGTTAGACTTCGCAGGTCGTTTTGAACATTCGTTGTAACTTCCTCTCAAATCGTAATTATGAAACAACGCCTTTCCATTTTTCTGAAACTGCTTGCCGTGATGGTTGTAGCCGTCGTGCTGATTGATGTTGCCGTCATTACCGCGTTTCGCTTAGCGTTTGACTTGCCCGAAGACCCGCCGCCCTCGCCGCGTGGCTACGCACGCATTGTTGCCAATTACCTTGCCGATGAAATTGGTTCACCGCCCGATACGCTCATTGCGCGCAAGTATGCGGAAAAATTGGGTATTGGCATTCGCCTTGAAACGCCTGATTTTGTTTGGACATCGACCAACGATGCAGATTGGGAAATCACCGAACTGCCACCGCCCAGTCCCGAGATGCGCACGCGACCGCTTCGCCAACGCGACCGCCGCGCCGTTGTGGTTACTCGCGGCGAAACTGTTTTTTCGTTCAAACTTAAAGATCTGCCGCCGCCACAAAGTTTTTTCTCAACGGAACGCGCCGTGCTTTGGCTCCTCTTGTTTCTCTCGCTGATTGGCGTTGGACTTTTCTTTCTGCTTCGCAAGATGTTCTCGCCGATTCAAACGCTCATTGACGGCACAAAGCGCATCAGTGCAGGCGATTTCTCGACATGGATTGAAGTCAATCGGCGCGATGAATTGGGCGAATTAGCACAATCGTTCAACGCCATGAGCGCACGGATTCGAGAGATGCTTAAACGCGAGCGCGAACTCTTGCTTGATGTCTCGCACGAACTCCGCTCGCCGCTCACGCGCATGAAAGTTGCGCTCGAACTGCTTCCCGATGGTGTCGGCAAAACGCAAATTCAAACCGACATCAACACTTTAAACGCCATGCTCACCGAACTTTTGGAATCGGAACGCTTACAATCCAGTTATGGGAGTTTGAAACAATCCCTGTTCAGCCTTGCCTCGCTTGCCGAAGAAGTCAAATCGGAATTTCGGGACGATTCCGACCGCATTACCATTGAACTCCAACAAGATATTTCACTTTTTGCTGATAGAGAGCGGATTCGCTTACTCTTGCGCAACTTGCTTTCCAACGCACTTAAATACTCCCACGAGACGGTGAAGGTGTTGCTTTCTGAAACCGACGGCGAGGCGATGATTCGCGTTTGCGACAAAGGCAAAGGCATCTCGAAGGAAGAGCGAAACAAAATTTTTGAGCCGTTTTATCGCGGCGATTCTGCACGGGCGCGCTTGAACGGCGACGGTGGTTTTGGACTGGGGCTTTACTTGTGCAAGAAAATTGTCGAGGCGCATGGCGGCACGATTTCGGCTCATAGTGAAGCGGGCGAGACGTGCTTTGAAGTTCGATTGCCCAAACATGAAACAGGCGACTCGCGTTGAGCCGCCCTTTTCTATTGCTTCGTTCAAGCACATCGGTTCATTTTGTTCGCTCTTGCATCATCGGCTTGATAACGCGACCCTCGCTGTTGGAACTCGTTACGCTTCGCACATTCGTTACGCGAATGTTGTCGATAAACCACCCTCTAAATCCGTTGTAGAGATTGTCGCGTGTCTCGAACTTGAAGCGCAAGCGAATTTGCTGACCGGCAAATGGGCTCAAATCAAATTCTTCAAATCGCCAAACGGGGGCTTGGTTAAAGCCGCCTGATGTGAATGGGAGCGGCTCACGGTCATCTAATATCGGGTCGGTAAAGGGATTCAGCCGTCCGAGCGAGACTGAATCTCCGTTTGCGCGAATGACTTCGACTTGCATGATGTCATATCCCGACGCATTTGGATTGACGCTTTCAATTTCAAACCAAGTCCAGAACGAGAGCGTGGCGACCGTATCGGCGGTAAGATTAATTTGAGGCGATGTTAAAGTGCCGGAGTTTGGGGCGACACTTGTGCCTCCCGAAAGCGAATCTTGGGGCAACCGTAATTGCCCAATGAAACTGCCAGTGGTGTCTTGTCCATACCAGAAGGCGAACTGCCCTTGAAATGCTTGTGGGATTACCGCGTTGGAGTTATCGTTAGGCGCAAGTTTCACATAACGCGGAAAGTTCTTATTGCGAATCGAAGCATTGTTTTGTTGGCGATGCCAAAAGCCTGTGCGCGTCCAACCTTTATCGGTTTCTACATCATCTTCAAATCGTACTTGCCCTGATGTTGTCGCTGGCGTCAGTGTGGCTTGCACTTGGGTCGTTTTGTTTGCTTTGACAATCACGTTTCCAACCACTCTCGTTACAAAGCCTTGTCGCACAAAGCGAACTTTGAACGATGGAATCGGCGCGCCGTTAGAAGCCGTGATGGGAATCGCACCGATGGAAAAGCCGCCGTTGACGTTTGAAGTCGTTGAAGCAAAGTAGCCATTGGTCAGTGCTTCGTCTGTGGCACTGATAGCGACATTGACACCTTGGAGTGGATTGCCGTTGTTATCGCGCACGACACCTGAAATCGCTCCGATTTGAACTGTCAGCGATGTATCCGCAGGGTATAAGTCAATGATTGCAAGCGCGCCTTGTGTTTGGTTCACCACGATGCTATCGGCGGAAGTTGGCTTGAAGCCGGGCACAACAGCGGTGAGTTTGTATAGCCCATTGGCAAGATTTTGGAAACGGAACTGCCCTTGTGCATTCGTTGTCTGATTGCCGATTGCCGTTCCTGACTGCGTCGAGAGCGAGATGGTTACGTTTTGCATCGGCAAAAGTTGAACGGCGTTAATCACCACACCATTGATTTGCCCCGCGTTGTTATCGGGCGTTACCACACCTTTGTTGTCATCTTCACAGGCAGAAATGACAATAAGCAAGAGTGCGCTGACGATAGAATAAACCTGTCTTTTCATTTTTTGATGGTTGTTTAGGTTACTGAAATGCAACAGCGAACAAAGGTAGGCAACGCGGGCGAAAATCTATGTCCCATTTTTTTCAAATTGTGACAACGCAATTTTCAGGCACATTCGTTGGAATGAATGTCAGAATCGGATATGTTTGAACACACAACTTCAAGTCACACTCATTTGCGGAATCAACTTTTCTTTTCGCTCATTTTCGTTTTGCTTCTTGGTGCGTGTTCGGGCGGATTAGAGCCTCAACCTGAAACTCGCAGTGCCATGCAAGGCGTGATTCGTTTTAAGAACCGCGCTCCGCTTGATAGCGTCCGTTTGCTGTTTTTAGCGGGTTATCCCACGCCGCCGCGAGTATTTCCGAATGATTTTTTCACGGCAGTCAATAATCGCGACACGCTTTCGCTCCTTGAATTGTATCGTGCAGGTGGCGATAGCCTTGTGTATGAGGCGGCTTGGAACGCCCGCCGCTATGAATACATCATCGTTGCGCAGTTCATCACTGACCCAACGATTACATCAGTCTTTGTGCGTGAAAATTGGCGCGTGGTGGGGCTTTACGGGCGTATCGGTAATTCGGCACTTGGCTCACCGATTGAAATTCGAGAGGGACAGATTACGCGTGGAGTCGATATTGAGGTCGACTTTTGGAATCCCATTCCGCTTCCTTCCGAACCGTGAGACTTCATCTCGGAAGCGTTGAAAATCTGACGATTAAGTAAATCACCACAAACATATCGAAGAGCAAGAAGAACGCGAACCCAATGTAGAACGCGGCACCGAGCTTATTTGTCTCCAAAATTGCTGATTCCGCCTTCGAGTAGAACACCAAAAGCATCAATGCCAACACGCTACACAAAATCCAGAGCAAGAGCGAGAGCACATCATTTGACGATTGCGCCCTGCGCTCCGGCGCAAACCAATACTCACGGTTCGGCACATTGATATAACTTGCTTTTCCATTTTTCAAGAGCGCGCCAACGATTCCGAAGATGACCAGCAGAACCCCAATCACTGCGAGATGTGAGCCAATCATCATTTCTTTTGATGAAAACGATGTCGCCTTGCCATTTGACCCAAAATGCGATGGCACACTTTCAGGAAGAATGGGATAAAAGTAAAAGATGATTCCAAGATGGGCGAGAAGCAAGGTCGCCACACCGATTGATGAAAGTTTGAGATTTGTCATAATACAACGCTTGTTTGAATGCAAGTTGGATTGAGCTCTATCACGAGCGTTTCGTTTTCTCCGAGCCGCTCCCATTTAGCAAGAAGCACTTCGTAAGCAGAAAGCCACTCGTGTGCGATGTGTTCGGTAAGATTCAGTTCAAATTCATCATAGAGCTCGCCGAGTTCTTCACGCACGAGCGATTCATACTCGTTTGGCTTGCACGCGCCCATGAGCATTGCGCCCAGTCCTCTCACCAGCACTTCAACCACAAACGATTCGCGCTCCAAGTTTTTGATGACACTCGGCTCTGAAAGCGACTCGAGCGCGTCTCCTTGTTCTGCCAATCCGAAAAATCCGTTTTGAAATCTGCCTTTTAACTCGACGACCAAGTGAGCCAAATCGTGATACGCAACATGCGTTCCGACTTTGGCAACGCTTGTTGTGCCATCGCGGCGCACGCACATGAGTTGATAGTGCGGCTTTTTTCTGAACAGGAGTTTCATCTTGCTTACGTTATCGTTCTAATCGTTCAAAAATCAAGACATTCGTTTGAAAGCCAAACTGCGTAGCGATTTCGGAAGCCAGCACTTGCACAAGTCGCCAGCCTTTTCGCCCATGCTCCTCGATAACGGCTTTGTAATCTTCTTTGAGTGTGCCTGTCCAAGTGTTTTTGTATTCCATCGGCACGAACTTGTATTCGTATTTCGGATTCATTTTTTCTCTTGTTTTGAGTCTTTGAAATTTTTGTTGCGATGCTCTTTCACGGCGCGCGTGAGCAGAAATTCAATCTGCCCATTGACGCTCCGAAATTCGTCTGCCGCCCATTTTTCCAATTCTTTCAGCAAGTCGGGATTGAGCCGCAAGACGAAGGCTTTCTTTGATTTTTCATGTTCTGCCATTCCTTAAAATTTTCTCGATTAGTTGTAGAGGGTGCCTGTATTGACGACCGGGCTTGCGCTCTTATCGCTACACAACACCACAAGCAAGTTGCTGACCATTGCGGCTTTGCGCTCTTCATCTAACTGCACCAAGTTTTTTTCGGAAAGTTTTTCTAATGCCATTTCCACCATGCCGACCGCTCCGTCGACGATTTGTCGGCGTGCGGCAACCACAGCCGTCGCTTGTTGGCGTTGAAGCATTGCGCTGGCAATTTCGGGCGCGTAAGCAAGGTGGCTGATTCGCGCTTCAATGACCTTCACGCCTGCTCGTTCAAGCCGCGCCGAGAGTTCATCTTCCAAGAGCTTATTTACCTTTTCCGCTCCGCCGCGCAACGTGATTTCATTCGGCTCGGTTTCGCTGAAATTGTCGTAAGGGCAACTGCTGGCAAGGTTTCGCACGGCGGCTTCACTTTGCACGCTGACGAAATTCACATAGTCATCGACTTCAAACGCCGCACGCGCCGTCTCTTCAACTTGCCACACAATCACCGCCGCAATCTCAATCGGATTTCCGACCTTGTCATTCACCTTGATTTTTTCTCCGTTCAAATTCCGTGCGCGTAACGAAATTTCTTTTTTTGTGAAAAAGGGATTCGCCCACCAAAACCCATTGGTCTTGACCGTGCCAACGTATGAGCCGAACAGCGTTATCACTCTTGACTCATTCGGATTCACGATGAAAAAGCCCGATACGAGCAATCCCCAAACCAAAGACAAGACGATGCCCAAACAAATTGGCGAAACACAAACAAGAAGACAATCGCGCCGAGCATTACAATCACCACTGCTAACATACCGTAGCCCGACATCGGCACGAAGGGCTTTTCTTGATGCGTGTATTGAAGAGATGTTTTTTCCATATTCGTAAAATTTAGTTTGATATTAAATTGATAGCATTATACTACTAAATTAAATTTTAGTTTCAAAATGCTTTGTGAGCGCGAAAAAGATTTAGAAGAGAACACGGATTGAACGGATTTAGCGGATTTACACGGTTCGGCGTGAAGAATGACTTGTGTTTATATGGGCGCACGCGATAAGGGGCGCGGCGAAGCGGCGGCAAGCGCGTTGAAGTCGCAAGGGCTTGATGTCGTTCATGTGGCTCGATATGACCAAGCGACCGCTTTTCCACGCCGCGAAAACTTTATTATTGCCTTGGTGAAGCGTTATCAAAATCGCTTTAACGAAAATCTACTTCCGATGAATCACCGAGATTGATTTTGCGGAAATTACCTTCGACACGGGCGTTGTTCCCGACAATCGATTCTTTCAGAAGCATTGCGGTTACTCTTGCGCTCTCGCCGATAATCGAGCGTTGAATCATCGAATCTTTCACAACGGCTTTTGAGCCAATCGTCGCAAATGGTCCGATAATCGAGTTTTCGATTTCAGCATCTTCGGCGATAAACACAGGCGGATTAATCACACAGCCAAAAATTTCTTTGTGGCGCGATTTTGATTTGAGCAGTTTTTCGTTGGTGTAGAGCAGGGTTTCAGGCTTTCCGCAGTCATACCAGCCTTCAACAGGAAAGGTTGAAAATTTTTCGCCTCTCTCAATCATCATTTGCAACGCATCGGTAAGTTGAAATTCGCCTTTGGTGCGAAGGTTATGCACGATGTTGTGTTCAAGGCACGAGAGCAGAAGTTGTGGCGATTTGATGTAATAAAGTCCAACAACTGCAAGGTTTGATTTCGGCTGTTCGGGCTTCTCGACTAATTTGGTGATGAATCCATCTTGCACTTCGGCAACACCGAATCGGCGCGGGTCTTCGACTTCCTTCACGCCGAGTGCGGAATATCCGCGTTTGAAAACGCCGCTTAAATCCACTTCAAAGACTGTATCGCCGAGAATGATAAACACAGGCTCATCATCAAGATGTGCTTTGGTCATATAGATTGCGTGTCCTAATCCGAGACGCTCTTCTTGCTCAATGAAGGTGAATTTGATGTCGTAGTTTTTTGTGAGGTAGTCTTCAATCATATCGCCTAAGTAGCCGACAATAACGATGGCTTCGCTGATGCCTTCTTCAATGATTTTATCGATGATGTGTCCGATGATAGGTTTGCCTGCTACGTTGAGAAGAACTTTCGGGAGCGTGTACGTGTGCGGTCGCAAGCGACTTCCAACGCCTGCCACAGGAATAATAGCTTTCATGCGGTTAAATGTCGTTGTTTGAATCAGTTGCGCAGCAGTGTTGTAAAGTTAGGTAAATGTTGTGAATCTGAAACGATGTGAAAAATATCGTATCTTTGCGCCGCTTTCAAATTTTCTTTTTCACAAACGTTGAAAAAAATTATTCTTGTTGCGGGGGCGCGCCCGAACTTCATGAAAATCGCGCCGATTCACAAAGCCCTTGCCGCCACTAAACGCTACAAACCCATTCTGCTACACACTGGGCAACACTACGACGAGAAGATGTCCAAAATTTTCTTCGAGGAGTTAGAACTGCCGAAGCCTGACATTTATCTCGGAGTCGGCTCTGGCTCACACGCCGAACAGACTGCTAAGATTATGATTGAGTTTGAAAAAGTCCTGCTCAAAGAAGTTCCTGATTTGGTGATAGTAGTCGGCGATGTGAATTCCACTTTGGCATGTTCGCTTGTGGCGGCGAAATTGCTTGTGCCTGTTGCACACGTGGAAGCCGGCTTGCGCAGTTACGACCGCACCATGCCCGAAGAAATCAATCGCTTAGTTACAGATTCCATTTCCGATTTGCTCTTCGTTAGCGAACCTTCTGGCTTACACAACTTGATTAAGGAAGGCGTGCCTGATGAAAAAATGTTCTTCGTCGGCAATGTGATGATTGATAGCCTCGTTGCACACATGCCAAAGGCAAATGAATCGCCGATTCTCGAACAACTTAACTTAAAACCAAAAACTTACACGCTTGTTACGCTTCATCGCCCAAGCAATGTTGATGAAAAGGAAAGCCTTGAAAAAATTTTGCGCATTTTTGAGGCGATTTCGGCAAAATCAAAAATTGTGTTTCCAATTCACCCGCGCACGAAGAAAATGCTGGAGCAATTCGGCTTGATGGAAACCATGTTGCGCATTGGCGTTCAACTCATTGAGCCACAAGGCTACATCGAATTTTTGAAACTGATGAAAGAAGCACAATTAGTTTTAACGGATTCAGGCGGCGTGCAAGAAGAAACCACTGTCTTACAAGTGCCTTGCCTGACCATGCGCGAGAATACAGAACGACCGATTACGATTGAAGTCGGCACAAATTTGCTTGTCGGCACTGAAGAAAAAGAAGTTATTGAAGCCGCTTTGAAAGTATTAAGCGGAAAAGTTAAAAAGGGATTGATTCCAGAGAAGTGGGATGGCAGAGCCGCTGAACGCATCGTGGCGCAGTTAGATGAAATTTTCAAAACTTGGGATTGATGTCGGTTGCGATTCTTATTCTGCTTGTGATGTTTGTTCTCTCGGTGATTGCATTTGAAAAACCGTCCATAAAAGAAAACTTGCTTTTGCACCCGTATCGCATGGTGCGCGACAAGCGTTATCTCACCTTGCTGACAAGTGGCTTCGTGCATCACGATTGGCTTCATCTGATTTTTAATGCGGTTACGTTTTATTTCTTTGCAGTTCCGCTTGAAGCGAGGGTTGGCGCAGAATTTTTTCTTGTGATTTATTTCGGCAGTTTGCTTGCCGCGTCTATTCCCGATGTGGTGATGAAGTGGCGCAATCCTTCGTTCAGAACGCTTGGTGCGTCAGGGGCAATTTCAGGAGCAATGTTTGCCTTTATTTTGCACGCACCTTCAAGCACCATCTCGCTCTTTCTTTTGCCCGTTGGAATTCCTGCGCCGATTTTCGCTGTGCTTTATCTTGCCTACACTTACTACGCTTCCAAACAAGGCATGGACAATATCAATCACAACGCGCACTTGTGGGGCGCACTTGCAGGACTTACGATTACCGTTTTCCTCAATCCTGATGTGCTTTCTGACTTCATTAACTATTACTTGAATTAAACTCGTTGTGTTTGACTTTACGGCTCATCGATGATGCTGTCGGTGCGTGATGCGTCGGCAAGTGGGAGTGTCAATCGCACCATTGCGCCTTTGCCTGTTGGGCGATTGCGTAAGTCGATTTCGCCACGATGGGCTTCAATGATTTCACGCACGATGTAAAGCCCTAAACCTGTTCCGCCTGATTTGGTCGAGAAGAACGGCGTGAAGAGTTTTTCTCGTATCTCTTCGGCAATGCCATCGCCATTGTCGTGAATCTCAATGACAACACTGTTTTCTTTTTCCGAAAGCATTACATCAATTTCAATGTGCTTTTCTTTGCAAGCTGCTTCAACCGCATTTTGAATGAGATTTAAAAGCACGCGTGAAAATTGATTTTCATCAACAAGCACGGCGTAGGTTTTGTCGGCATCATCGTGTTTGCGAATCGTGAGGGTTTTTCCGTCTTTGGCAAGTTGTTCGGTTGCCGTTTGAAGGTAGCGTTGAATGGCACTATCAAGAACGGCTTGAATGGATTTGACTTTGAAATCCGATTTGGTTAAACGCGACAGTGAAAGATAGTTTGTTACAATCGCATTGAGTTTCTCGATTTCTTCACGAAAGATGGCGAGTTGTTTGGTCAGTCTTTCGTTGGTGTGTGCAGGGAGTTCATCTTCGAGCAAATCTAAATTGAGCATGATGGAGTTGAGCGGGTTGCGGACTTCGTGTGCGACTGCGCCTGCGATTTTCGCCATTGCGGAAAGACGTTCTGCATCGATGACCTTGTCACGCATCTTACGCAGTTCAGAGGCATCGCGCATGACGACCAAAAAATTTGGTTCTTTTTCTGACGCGCTTTCAATTTCAGAAACTGACATTGAGACGGGCAGTTGTTGCTGGTCTTGTGTTGTCATTGGCAGTTCTGCGCCGAAGACTTTGCCTTTCTTTTCGGCTTCTTTTAGCACAGAGCGCACGAGGCTTTCTTCGACGGCGAGTTTTTCTAAGGCTTTGCCCAAGAGTTGCGCTTGTTTGTATCCGAAGAGTTCGCTGGCAGCGGCGTTCCACATCACGATTTTGCGCCGTGCATCAAGCAACGCAATCGCATCCGGCGAATTTTCTAAAAGCGAATTGATGAACTTTTTCTGCCGCTCCAACTTGCGCCGCGTTTTGTAGAGCTCATCGGCAATTTCATCAGCAACCAGTTCATCGCTTGTTTCGGATTTCATCGCTTCGATTTCGTAGTTGTATGCTATTTCTATCAAACTTTCATCAATGAGTTCTGAAATGCGGAGCGCAGTTGACGAGGTGTAAATGTTCATTGAAGCAAGCGATTTGAGCAAGACTTTTTTAAGCGTAAGCATGAGGCGCAAGCGTTCATCAATGCGCAAATCTTCAAGAAATTCGGAATGCTTCAGAAGCGTTTTGCGCGTGCGCTCGAAGACTTCTTCGGAAAGGTCAATCGTGATTTCGTGAATCAGCGTTTTGAAAAAATCGCGCAGTTCTTTTTCGGTAAATTTCTCAAGCGAAAAGTTGATTTGGTCTTTGAGCAACACAACGGCTTCTCGTGCAAGGTCGGCGGCAGTCTCTTGCAAAATTTGAAGTTCCTTACGCACGGCTTACCAAATACCGATTAAGTTGAACCCTTGAAGATAGTTGATAATCAAGCGTTGAGCCTCAACGACGTCGCTAAACGCTTTTTAACCTTTTACTTCTAATTTGTTAGATTTCTTGTTGGATTCACAATCGCTACTTCATGATTTGGAATCAGTTATTAAACCGATAATGCCCGATGTGCGTTAAGAGTCAAGATACAACATAAAAAATACGAACTGTGTCTTATCAATTTATGCTTGCAGATTTTTCCCTGCTTGATGCGTTTTCGCTTTTTTGTGTGGGCGGTTGGCTGATGATGTTTGCACGCACTGTCATTCTGAATGTGTGGATTCCGAAACTTGCAACTGCACCAATGCCCAACGCTTTTCCGCTTGTTAGTGTGATTGTGCCTGCAAAAAACGAATCGAAAAAAATTCGTGCCACGCTTCACTCACTTCTTGCACAAGACTATCCGAACTTTGAACTGATTGTCATCAACGACCGCTCTAATGACCAAACAGGAGAAATTATTGATGAACTCGCAAGGCGAGATGCGCGATTAAAAGTTGTTCACATCACAGAGTTGCCAAACGGTTGGCTTGGAAAAAATCATGCCAATCAATGCGGCGTTTCGCAAGCCAAAGGCGAGTATTTGCTCTTTACAGATGCTGATATTCTCTTTGCACCACAGACTCTTTCGAGAACGGTCGGCTACGCACTTACACACAAGGCTCGGCACATTGTCGTTTATCCCAAAATGCTTTCGGAAAACATCTTTGAAGAATCTTTCCTTGCGCTGTTTGGAATGCTCTTTGTGTGGAAGTTCAATCCGATTGGCGCACGCAATCCGAAGAACAAGCGCGCATACATCGGTGTCGGTGCGTTCAACTTCATTGAGCGCACGCTCTATGATGCGATTGGCGGACATTATCGGCTCAAAACCGAAATTGCTGATGATGTCAAACTCGGTTACCTTGTCAAACAGCATGGTGAAGCAACGCATGTGGTTGAAGGTCACAACTTTGTGCAAGTGCGTTGGCGCGAAGGCTTGTGGGATTCCATCAAAGGCATTGAGCGAAGCGCATTCGCAGGCGTCAATTTTTCTTGGACTTGGGTTTGGGTTGGTGTGTTCGGAACACTGTTTGGACTACTTGCGCCATATTGGCTTTGGCTCTTAAACGATAGCGTCGCAAGGCTTTCCGCTTTCACTTCGCTTGGCTTGATTTATCTTGGCTATGCAGTTGGTAAGCAGTCACTTTGGCGGGCAGGATTTATTACGCTTCTTCATCCGATAATGTCGGTGTTGTTTCTTTACGCGCTGATACAATCGGCAGTGATGGTATCGTTCAAAGGCGGAGTTGAGTGGCGCGGGACATTTTATCCAAGCGAAGTCTTCAAGTCGTAAATTATCATTGAGCGTTTGAGATATGATTTGAGTTAGCAGAGTTAAATGTGATTAAAACGCGGCTTAAAAGCAGGCTGTGAAAATTCTTCATCGACATATTTTGCTTGCCCACATTGGTCCGTTCTTTTTCGGATTTTTCACGGTCATTTTCGTTTTTCTCTTGCAGTTTCTGACGCGCACGCTTGACCGCTTTGTTGGCAAAGGACTTGAACTCACGGTGATTGCCGAACTGATTATGCTTCAAATTGCGTGGATGGTGGTGCTTGCCGCACCAATGGGGGTTTTGATTGCCTGTTTGATGGCGTTTGGAAAAATGACCAATGATTTGGAAATCACGGCGATGCGTGCAGGAGGCATTTCGCTCGGACGGCTGATGTATCCTGTGCTTATTGCAGGCGCAATTCTAACTGTTCTTGTGGAGCGTTTCGGCAACGTGGTTCTGCCCGAAGCCAATCATCAAGCAAAAGTGCTGATGATGGATATTTCGCGCAAAAAGCCTTCGTTTGGATTGCAAGAAAATGTGTTCTCAAATATGATTTACGGCTACTCTATTTTAGCGCGAAAAACAAGCGAAACGACATCGGACATCGGCGGCGTAACGATTTACGACTACACTCGACCGCAAAGCGAAACCGTCATTACCGCTGAAACCGGCAAGTTTGAATACTCATCGGATTTTCGCTATCTCATCATGACACTCTACGATGGCGAAATGCACGAGATTGATAAAAACACACGCAAAGAATATCGCCGCGTTGAATTTCAAAAGCATAAAGTCTTGCTTGATGCGTCGGGCTTTGGATTTCAACGCTCTGATGAAAGCACGGTCAGTCGTGGCGACCGCGAACTTTCCGCTTCAACCATGCTTGGCATTTGCGATAGCCTTCAAGCGCAAATCGACTCGCGCAAACTGCGCCTTGCAAGCAGCTCGACAACCTTGCTTGAAAGAATGCTGACAGGCACGCCGTTTCCATCACTCGATTCGCTGAAATTTGCTGACTCGCTTTCACTCCATACTCAACCTTATCCAACCGATACGCTCTTTTATCTTGCTTCTATTCCGAAGACTTCACACATTGAGATGATTGACATGGCAACATCACTCGGCCGGACGGTGCAGAACGAGACCAGCAACGCGCTCTTTTCGATTCGCAACGACATGGAGATGCAACGCAAGTACATGGTTGAAGTGCATAAGAAGTTTTCAATTCCGTTTGCGTGCTTTTGTTTTGTGTTGGTGGGTGTGCCGCTGGGCGTGTTGGCAAAGCGAGGCGGGTTCGGCATTGGCGCGGGACTTTCGCTCGCATTCTTTTTAATGTATTGGGCATTTCTGATTAGCGGCGAAAAACTGGCTGACCGTGCGATTGTGCCACCATCCGTTGCAATGTGGGCAGGCAACGCCGTGCTGATAGCGATTGGTGCAGGGTTATTTGTTGCGGTTTCAGGCACAGGCTTTCGTTGGCTTACCGGCGGGGGACGATAACACAACCTTTTCCACTATTTTATCCACAAACGTTGAAAGACTTACTGTTCAAAACGGTTCAAAAGCGCGTCCTGACTTGGCAAGGGAAACTCATTTTATCCACAATTCTCGCCTTTTCGTTCATAACTCTGTGGATTTCGCGTGAATTTTGGTTGAAAACCCTCGTTACCCCATACATCGTTGATGAGATTCCCACGTCTTATCCACAGTGCAAAAACTTGGTTGTGGAAAATTGGACAGGCAATTACGAAATTTTCGTTCATGCCAAAACCCTTGCCGAAAAAACAGGCGCGACAACAATTGCCGCTACGATGTATGAATCCACTTACCATCACCCTCGCCTGAAACAAGCCACCCTGCTCAATGCGTGGAGTGCGGAACTGGATACGGCATCACTTATTTTTTTCATTGTGCCGTTTCAAGAGCCAAAGACACTCAACCTTGCCAAAGCCGTCGTTGACTCTGCCTACGCACGCGGCTGGAAAGAATTCTCGCTCGTTACACGCGACCTTCATTCGCGCCGTTCAAGGCTCTGCTACGAAAAATTCGCAAAACCGCTTGGCATTACCGTGCATATCCTTCCTTACGAGCTTGCGTTCAATCATCGAAATTGGTTTCAATCTACAACGGGTTGGACAGTTGCTTTCCCTGAACTCATCAAGCAACTTTATTACGACTTCGTTGTGTTGTGAAGTCAACAAACCTCTAAATCACATGCGCAAAGTTCTCATTAGCAGTTTGCTTTTCACTACGCTTCTCGCGTCTATCATTTACACGGCTTGCGCAAAAAAAGAGCCGTTCTCGTTTGCCTCGCCCGACTATCGGCTCTCGCTTCCCAAAGACCATGCGGCGCACAACGACTTCCGAACCGAGTGGTGGTATTACACCGGGCATCTTCAAAGTGGCGAGCGGCGTTTCGGCTACGAACTCACGTTCTTCCGAACTTCACTCACGCTTGATGAAGCAGACGCAACACGAAAACAAATCTACTTTGCTCACTTCGCCATCACTGATGAATCCAACAAGAAATTTTACTATGCTGAAAAACAATCGCGCGGGAACTTCGGCGACGCGGGCGCATCGGAGCAGTATTACAAAACCTTCATCGGAAATTGGTCGGCACAAGATTTAGGTCGTTATCAACTCATTCAAGCCGAGACAGATTCCTTCGCACTGGCGTTGATTTTAGAGCCTATGAAACCGCCCGTTCTGCAAGGCGAAAATGGTTACAGCCGAAAAGGAAGTGACCCGAAAAATGCCTCAATGTATTACTCCTACACGCGACTGAAATCCACTGGCGCGCTCACTTTGAACGGCACGCGATACACGGTCGAAGGCGAAAGTTGGAAAGACCACGAATTTGGCACATCGCAACTCGATGATAATGTCGCAGGTTGGGATTGGTTCTCGATTCAACTTTCTGATACGACCGAACTGATGCTCTATAATCTTCGGCTCACCGATGGCACGAATAGTCCCTTTTCAAGCGGCACATTCGTTCATAAAAACGGCACAAGTGAAAAACTTTCGGCGAGCGATTTCAAGATAGAAGTTCTGGCGCGATACACTTCTAAAAAATCGGGCGCAGCGTATCCAATCCAATGGACGCTTTCCGTTCCGAAATTTTCACTCTTGCTCACAGTAGAAGCCACTTTTGAAGACCAAGAACTCTTGACCGAAGAATCTACGCGCATTACCTATTGGGAAGGAAGCACAAGGGTTTCAGGAACAAAGGCAGGAACGGCGATTTCAGGCAACGGCTATACGGAACTGACGGGCTACGCGAAAAAGATTACGGCGTTTTAGTAGATTAAACCACCTTACGAATGGCTTTGTAGATAAAGATACTACTATCACTACAACAAGAAAACAAAAACCTTTCAAGTTTTCATGAACAAGTGCAAACAATACTAACCAAAGAAACGGCTTTCAGACCCATTAAATCCCCACTCAACTTATTGGTGGAAAGTACAACTTTTGGGACAGATTCTACCGCTGTTTCCGAAAGAGATAAATACTTTTGTTGATTAGACTTACTACCTTGAAAAACGGTTCAAAATAGGTAATTTTCAGGCAATTCAAGACACTTCAAGACGATTTCAACGAAAGGAAACTGAATATGGCAAGCATTTACACAAACCTGCGCACCGAGCGTCAATATCCAGCAGCAACAGGACTGTTCGAGGAAAAATTCAATCAGTTATTTGAACAACATTAACCAATGAGCAGAAAAAAGAAAACACCGCAATGGCAAGAATCCGAGTGAAAGTAGAGCATGTGATTGCGGGAATAAAACGGTATTTTATTTTGCAACAGAGAAGCCGATTTAAGGTGATGCAGAAGTTAGATGATGCGCTTGATTTGTGTGCGGGGTTGTGGAACTTAACACGCGATTTTACGGTCAATATCGCTTAAATCAAGCGTTTTCTAATGTAGTAAGTCTAATATTTCCTATAAAGTCTTTAGCTTGTTTGACAAATTCTTCTCCTTCACCTTCCCCAGCCAAAG
>Ga0308409_1000583_pt1 | contig 19299 bp, 22 predicted proteins | sample HotsprSampleMSe4_FD_203469 | JGI IMG/M metagenome (GOLD analysis project Ga0308409, IMG submission 203469) | Hot spring phototrophic mat microbial communities from Mushroom Spring, Yellowstone National Park, Wyoming, United States - 20060912_MSe4 ... | reverse complement strand
CAGAATGCCAGGCACTATAGAGAGCTGGAATTGCGAATCAGTGCCGAAGCTCATGGCAGCCTATCCTTTCAGCTCGACTCTCCCATCGTCCCATGGGCTGGGGGAGGAAAGGGGTAGACCGTATGAGCTACCTCCGAGCTTTGAAGTTCAACAGGTGCTCAGTGCGGCACTACTTCCTGAGAACCCAAAGGCAGAAATTTCCTCCCTTCACCCTTTCCCCTGAAACCATCAAGAAAGAGAAGGAGAGGGGGAAAGAGGTGTTCCGGGAAATCTATAACAACATCCCGGTGATGCGAGAACCGGTGAGTGCTCTGCGTATGACTCTCAAGGCCTTGACACAAAGTATGTCCTGGGTTCCTGTGGTGTGAAAGACCATAGAAAGACTGTAATCTGGATGAGTGAGGGAAAGGAAGGTAGATCAGGAAATGAAACCATGGAGAGGGTTTTCAAAAATATCCCTACAATAAGTTGACGCTATCCTTGGGTGACGAGGGAATAGGAATGCTGGTTTCGGTGGTTTATAATGGAAGTAGTTTGGCGATGGGGGTGAAGATATGCCTTCGGTAGAGATAAGTCCGGGGATACACTGGATAGGGGTGAACGATCATACCACCGATCTCTTTGAGGGGCTCTGGCCCATCACCCAGGAAGGGGTCTCGTACAATTCCTACCTGGTGATGGATGAAAAGAAGGCGGTGGTGGATCTTGCCAAGTCGATCAAGGTGGATGAGTACCTGGGGAGGATGGAGGAACGGCTTGAAGTTTCTCAGCTTGATTACATCATTTTGAATCATCTGGAGCCGGATCATACCGGGATTTTGAGGGTTCTCTGGAAGATGGCGCCCCGAGCAACTCTCCTTTGCTCGCCCCAGGCTAAAAACATGGTCTCGGCTTTTTATGGGATTACCGACCGGATCCAGGTGGTGAAAGACGGTGAAGAGCTCTCTCTGGGGAAAAAGACATTGAAATTTTTCCTTACCCCCATGGTCCACTGGCCGGAGACCATGATGACTTATGATGTACACTCGCAGGTTCTTTTTTCCTGCGACGCTTTTGGAGGTTATGGAGCTCTGCAGGGGGCTATTTTTGATGATGAGTGCAGCGACTTCGATTTCTATCAGAGAGAGTCCCTGCGTTACTATGCCAACATTGTAGCTAAGTATAGCCCTATGGTCCTGCGGGCGATTGATAAGCTCTCGCAACTGCCGGTGGCGGTGATTGCACCTTCACATGGTTTGATCTGGCGAAAAAGCCCTGGCCTTATTGTAGAGCTTTACCGTCGCTGGGCGACCTATGTCCAGAGCGGGGGCGAGAAAGGTGTTACGGTGGTGTATGGTTCGATGTACGGGAATACCGAAGCGGTTATGGATGCCATTGCGCAGGGGATAGCAGAAAGTGGTCTGCGGGTGGAAATCTTTGATGTCCGCCGAAGTCACCCCAGTTACATCCTTCCATCGCTTTTGACCAATAAAGGTGTGGTGGTCGGAGCACCTACCTATGAAGCAGCCCTTTTCCCCTATATGGCTAATCTTTTGGATTTAGCGTTGCGTAAGGAGTTGAAACATAAAAAAGTCCTCTATTTTGGAAGTTTTGGTTGGGCAGGTGGGGCGAAGAGAGAGTTTGAGAAGTTTGCCGGGGAACTTGATTGGGAAGTCATCCAGTCTTTCGAGTTCCAGGGTGGCGGAAGACCGGAAGATTTTCGCCGGGCTATGGCGCTCGGTCTGGAATTTGGTCAGTTGCTCAGTAATTTATTATAATAGAATCAGGCATTTTTGGGCACTGAGAAAGGAGGTAACATCATGTTCAGCAAAAACCTGGAACAGGCGGTGAACGAACAAATCAAAAATGAACTCTATTCAGGGTACCTGTATCTCGCCATGGCTGCGCAGTGTGATTCGATGAACCTGAAGGGGTTTGCTCACTGGTTGAAGGTTCAGGCCAGAGAAGAGTTGGGGCATGCCATGAAATTTTATGACTTTGTCAACGATCGTGGTGGCCGGGTGGTATTCGAAGCTATTGATAAGCCACCGGTGGAGTACAGATCCCTTCAGGAGATGTTCGAAGCGGTTTATAAGCACGAGCAGAAGGTGACCGGGCTCATCAATAAGCTCTACGAAATGGCTAAGGCAGAAAACGATTATCCTCTGCAGGTGCATCTGCAGTGGTTTATCGATGAGCAGGTGGAGGAGGAAAAGAACGCTTCTGAAATCCTGGCCATGCTGAAGCTGACCGGAGAAAGCGGCAGCGGCCTTCTCATACTTGATAGGGCTTTAGGGGAGCGCAAGGAGTGAGTAACAGACGGGGCATTGCCCCGTCTTTATCTGCGGTACGAGATGGCTCGTGCCAGGGCAATCAATTCTCCTTCTTCGTTTCGCACTTCGATGTCATAAGTACCGGTTTTGCGAGTCAGAGCTACTTCCTGGCAGGAAGCCGTTAGAAAACGTCCCTGAGCTGGTTTCAGGTAGTTTACCGTCACACTCATAGCTACGGCGTCTTCGATGTGGGAGTTGCAGGCCATTTCAAAGGCTTCATCAATGAGCGAAAAAATTGCTCCCCCGTGGGTGACCTGAAAAATATTCTGGAAATCAGGTCTTACCTCCATGGTAACTCGCGCGTATCCTTCCCGGAGTTCCTCCAGCTGGAAACCAAAAAACCGGGCGTAGGGTTCATTGTGAAACTCCTTTCTTAAGCTCTCGATTTTCTCCATGTTTCCTCCTCCATGTTATGGAGTTGTACTTTCTACGTCTTCGAGATTACAGGCATGTGATTCCAGGATTTCGGTGGCCTCTTTGAGACCGATTTTCTGGGGATAGACTTCTTTGCACAGTTTCCCGTCGATGAGCTCGATGACCCGGTCGGCCTGCAGAGCGACATCCCGGTTATGGGTTACCATGATCATGGTCGTGTTGAATTGGTGCCGGATTTCGGAAAGAAGCTCCAGTACCTGTTCTCCGGTTTTGGTGTCCAAAGCCCCGGTGGGTTCGTCGGCCAGGATGAGCTGGGGAGCGTTGAGCAGGGCTCGAGCGATGGCCACCCGTTGTTGCTGGCCTCCGGAGAGCATGGTGATGCGCTTTTTCATGGCTTCCTTGAGACCTACCTGTTCCAGAAGGTATATAGCCCGCTCCACGATTTCCTTGCCGGGTTTTCCGGAGCCGATCCAGTAGGGGATGAGGACGTTCTCCAGGGCGTTGAATTCGGGAAGGAGATAGTGGAACTGAAAGATGAATCCCAGGAACTTATTCCGGAAATGGGCCAGCTCTTCGTCAGGAAGGTGGTTGAGATTTTGTCCCCGGATAAAGATCTGGCCACTGGTGGGACGGTCCAGTGCTCCGATGATGTTGAGGAGGGTGGTTTTCCCTGAGCCGGATGGTCCGATGAGCGCCAGGAACTCTCCCTGGGGAACGGTCATGGTGATGTCGAATAACACCTGGTATTTGACCACTTCGCCGTAAACCTTATTCACTTTCTGTAATTCCACCAGGGGAGCATTATCCATTTCGGATCACCTCAATGGGAAGGAGTTTGGTAGCCTGACGGGCTGGAGAGATGGCTGCCAGGAGACTGGCCACGGTGGCAATGGTGACGATGAAAAGGAGGGTAGAAGGGTTGACGGTCACCGAAAAAGAGATGGCTCCGCCACTGGCCCGCGCTGCCTGCTGGAAGAGGCGGATGAGGAGAAATCCGGCCAGGGCTCCCAGGGAAGAGCCAAAAAGACCCAGGATGGCTCCCTGGGCAAGAAAGATGAGGCTCACCCCGGTGTTGGTGGTTCCGATGGCCTTGAGAATACCGATTTCTCTGATTTTCTGGGTAACGGAAACTACGAGAACACTGGCAATTCCCAGGGTTACGGCCAGAAGAACGAAAAACTGAATCATATAAGAAGAAAGGCTCTGGCTGCGCAGGGCGCTCAAAAGCTGCTGGTTGCGCGTCTGCCAGGTCTCGATGGTATACTGGGGAAACTCCTGTCGCAGTTCCCTGGCAATACGTTCCGATTGAAAGACCTGTTCGATCTGGATTTCAATGCCTGAAACCGCCCCTTCAAGGTCAAGAAGGGTCTGGGCGGGGTTGAGGTCCAGAAAAATCCAGGAAGAATTGATGGCTTTATTCTTCAGGTCGAAGACTCCGTTGACGATGAAGGTCCCGTTTTTCCCTGCAGGTGTGGCAATGGTGATCGCATCACCGACTTCAAGCTGCAGGTCATCGGCAAGCACTTTTCCCACCAGAACCCCATTGCCACCAATCTGGGGGATTCCCCGAATGGTTCGTTCTCGTAATTCGTAGATGAGGTCTGCTTGCTCAAGGAGAACCCCTTTGAGCACCACGCTTTTGGTGAGGTCACCTTTGCGGACATTTCCAGGGCCTTCCACCAGGGGTGAAGCGACACGCAGGTCCGAACGTCGGGTGAGACCTTCCTGAATTCGCTGCCAGGATAGAATTTTCGGTTCTGCTTTCACCGGACTGGCCAGGATGAAGGAGACTAAATTCTCGGAAGATTTAAGGAGAGAGGATGGGGTACGGTCTTCTGGGGTAACGATGATATGGGGAGCATCGCCAACGGTCTGTTCGATGAGGTTGGCCTGAAGACCGGATATGAGCGAAGAGAGGAAAATCTGGATGGAAACCCCTGCGGCAATACCCAGAATAATGAGAAAAGTCTGGGAACGGGAGGTCTTCAAAAAACGCCAGGCGATGCGCAGAGCAAAACGGAACATTTCACTCTATGCTCCTTTCCCCCAGCGTTACACGCTTTCCTTCTCGGAGACCGTTCGGATTGAGGAGAACAGTTCCGGAGGGAAGTTCCGTGGTCTTTACCCAGTTATCGAAAAAGGTAAGATCTGAGAGGGTCTGGGGATGTGCTTTTCCGTCTTTTTCGACCCACACCGCATTTTCTCCAGAGAGGTAGCGACGAGGAAAAGCCAGAACTCCCTGTTCTTCCCGGATGATGATTTCCACATTCACCGCAGCATTTGGTTTGACATTGCCGGCACTATCGTCAAGGAGCAGAGTAACTTCTATGGTTCCCTGTGCAGCATCGATGGCCGGGGCAACCTGGACTATCGAAGAAGCAAGGACTTCTTTTCCGGGGTTTGCCTGTTCACTCACCAGGGCCTTCATGCCCGGCTTGATCTTTTTGTACTGCCGTTCGTCCACGTTGGTGACCACCTGGAAGGGATTTTTCCCCAGTACCGCCACCACTTCTCCTGCCTGGACAAATTCGCCGGGGCTTTTGGAAAGCGAGGTAATCGTGCCATCCAGGGGAGCTACAAGTGATTTCTTCTGTAAGTCGGTCTCTGCCTGGGATAACTGTAGGCGAGCCCTTTCCACCTGGGCTTTCGCTTCCAGAAAACCAGGACCATCTTCCCGAATGTTTTCCATGTTCAGACGAGCAGCGTTTTCCAGAGAGAGTGCGGTTTCCCAGTTCCGCCGGGCATTTTTCAGTTCTTCTTCAGGAATACTTCCCCTTTCAAAGAGGAGCTGCGCTTGCTGATACTGGTCTGAAGCTGCCTGACGGTTGATTGTGGCGCGGCGGTATTCCTCCTGGACAAGTTCCCGCTGGTACTCAACAATTCTCCGGAGGTTGATTTCAGCCAGCGCCAGTTCTGTTTTGGCGAGTTCTACGCGGCTGCGTTCCAGGGTATCTTCGAGGGTTATGAGGGGGTCTCCCGCCCTGACCTTATCGCCTTCTTTGACGCGTACTTCCTGAACTACCCCTGGCACCTGAAAGGCCAGGGCAACCTCCTGAGAAAACTTGACCCGGCCGGCGGCTACGATGGTTTCAAGAACATTGCGGGGCTCAAGGACAAAGTATTCGACCTTTTGGGGAGTGAGATTGCGGTACAGGAGAAAAACGGCTACGAGAATCACCGGAATAAGAATTCGCCAGACCCATTTCTTCATTTCTGAACCCCTCTCTAACCATGTTTATATAAGGTTTGGGAAAATGGTATCACAAATAGTGGAACAGAGAGAAGAGGTTTTTTATTTCTTTGGACTCCTCTTTGAAGCGTAGTATACTATAATAGGGGCAAAATGCGGGAGGGGAAGAGCAATGGGTAAGACCAGAAGAACGTCCTGGCGGGAAAAGCTTGAGAAGGAACAGGAAGCAAAAATTGTGGTTATCACGGAAAGAATGGCAGGCCGTTTTGGAATTGAAGCAGGGCAAAAAATGGTGATTCCCAGGCCCAGAGATGTGGAGATGGTGGTGAGGCAGGTGCCGAAAGGAAAATTAATTACCCCTTCTCTCATTCGCCAACATCTGGCTTCCCATTATCAGGTGGATGTGGTCTGCCCCCTTACCACCGGTATTTTCCTCTGGATGGTCGCCAACGCCGCCTTTGAAGACATCATCACGCAGAGGGCTACCCAGGAAACGGTTACCCCTTACTGGCGGGTGGTGAGTAATGATGGTTCTTTGCATCCCAAATTCCCTGGAGGAGTGGAAATCCAGATGATTCTCCTTCGGGAAGAAGGTTACTCCTTTGAGGAAGGCAAAGGTAAGAAGCCTCCCCGGGTCAGGGATTTTGAAAGGTATCTGGTGTTTCCATGAAGGGGAGCAATTTTGATTATGACTTCAAAATAGCTATCCTGGGTGATGGAGCCCGTTTCGACCTCTGTGGTTCCTGTTTTGGGGGGGAATCCCGGAAAAGAAGCCCTCTGGGAAGCTGGATTTATCCCGTAGCCCTCCCTGACGGGAAGAGGGTGAACGTTCTGAAAATTCTCCTCTCCAATCGTTGTATCCATAACTGTTTTTACTGTGTTAATCGGGTGGAAAGCAATCGGTACCTTGCTTCGTTCACCGCGGAGGAGCTGGTACGGCTCTTTGTAACCCTCTATAACCGGGGGATGGTGCGGGGGCTTTTTCTGAGCTCTGCAGTAGACAAGGACCCGGTTCGGACGATGAGCGAAATGATGAAGGTGGTAGAAATTTTGCGTTACAGGCTCAGATTCCGGGGGTACATTCACCTGAAAATTCTCCCCGAAGCAGGAGCTTCGTTTATCGAAGAAGCGGTCCGTCTGGCTACCAGGGTGTCGGTGAATCTCGAAGCGCCGACGCCGTCATCACTTGCCCGGATTGCACCGGAGAAAAATTTTAAGAGTCTCTGGCAACGACTGGAGTTTTTGAAGTCCCTTAAGGAGAGTCAGAGAACACATTTTGACTTTACCACCCAGTTCGTGGTAGGAGCCGGTGGAGAGACCGACCGGGAGATTATGAGTACCACTGCAACGCTCTACAAAAAAATGAAGCTCGCCCGGGCTTATTACAGTGCCTTTCAACCGGTTGCAGGGACACCGCTTGCCGACTTACCTCCAGCATCGACCTGGCGGGAACACCGTCTCTATCAGGCCGATTTTCTTTTACGAAAATACGGGTTCTGTTTTGAAGAGCTCTGTTTCGACGAGGAGGGAAACCTTCCGGTGGCGGTGGATCCCAAGACCTGCTGGGCCGTGCAACACCCTGAATTTTTTCCTGTAGAACTGAACACCGCTCCTCTGGAAACCCTCATTCGAGTCCCGGGAATTGGAATACTTTCGGCGCGGAAAATTGTAGAACTGCGCACCCACGAACCCCTTACCCGTCCGGAAGTTCTGAAGACCATGGGTATCAGGATAGAAAAAGCCCTGCCGTTCGTGCTTTTGCGAGGAAAAAGGTTCACCGGACCGATTCAGCTCTCCCTTTTTCAGGGAGAGGTTTCCCGACCTCCTGCTTTATCCTCGGTGAGATAACCACGGAGAAAGGTAAGAAGAGCGCTGCGATCTTTCTCGGGGATTTTCTCCCATCCCTCCACGACCATCCCCAGGCGAGGGGTAATCAGAATATGCTCGAGGGGGGTGGGAAATTCGTTTCCCACCCCTGCGCGATAGGACCACCGCTTTCCCAAAATTTCTGCAAACCAGGCCCGTACACCGTAGCGCTCCTTGAGTTCCCGGGCTATCCACTCCAGGGTTTCGTCGATTCCCTCTGGAAAAGCTTCAAATGCGTAAGTCCCGTTCTCCATGTTCGATTTTCTCCAGATATTCGCGGACTACAGGTTTCAACCGCTCATCAAGTTCAGGGAGTTTCTGGGCAATGATTTTTTCACCCACTTCCCTGGTGGCTTCCGAAGCATAGTCCAGGAGATACTCTTTGAAGGTAAGGATAGCATTGGGCATACAGAAGTGGTGGATTTTTCCTTTCTTGGTGATGTCCATGAAGTACTTGCCGGTCCTTCCACAGCGGTAGTCGGCGGTACAGAAGGAGGTGATATAACCCATTTCGGCCAGTTCCCTTACCACTTCATCCAGGGAGCGGGGATCCCCAATCTGGAACTGCTGCCGTTCTAATTCCTGCTCGCTATAGCGCTCGCTGTAGGCTCCTATGCCGATGCGAGTGGAAGCATCGGTCTGGGTACAGCCCACCGGAATAACTTCCCGGCGAACATGGGCCGGTTCTCGAGCGGTGATAATCATCCCGGTGTAGGGCACCGATAGGCGGATGACGGCCACCAGCCTCTTGAAGTCCCGGTCGGAAACCCGGTAACCGGTTTCCTGCACGAAGGGTGTATTCACCGCCGGTTCCAGACGGGGGAACGAGATGGTATGGGGCCCCACGCCGCCAAAGTGTTTTTCCAGGTCAATGGTGTGATAGAGAAGCCCCATGACTTCGAATTTCCAGTGGTAGAGCCCAAAGAGCGCACCAATGGCCACATCGTCGATACCTGCTTCCTGGGCCCGGTGGAGAGCATAGAGCCGCCACCGGTAGTTGGCTTTAATGCCGGAGGGGTGAACTTTCCGGTAGGTTTCGTGGTGATAGGTTTCCTGGAAGACCTGAAATGTCCCGATGCCCACCTCCTTTAAGATCTTGTAACGGGCTACATCGAGGGGAGCAGCGTTCACGTTCACCCGGCGAATCTCGCCGTTACCCACTTTGGTCTCATAAACGGTCTGGATGGTGGTGGCAATATAGTCCACATCGGACAAGGGATGCTCACCGTAGACCATGATGAGCCGTTTGTGCCCCAGAGAGACCAGCGCTTCGGCTTCTCGCCGCACCTCTTCGATGGTGAGCTGCCGCCGTTTCTGTAACTGGTTATCCCTGCGGAAACCGCAGTACAGACAATTATTCACACAGTAGTTGCTGCAGTAAAGGGGCGCAAAGGTGACGATCCGGTCTCCATAGACTCTCCGTTTCACCTCTCCGGCAGTGGCAAAGATTTCCTCCCACAACCCTGGGTCTTCCACATTGAGGAGTGTAGCAGTTTCATGAGGCTCCAGGCGTTCCAGATTTAAGGATTTCGCCAGGATGTCCCGTACCTTCTTCGGGTCAGGAGAAGCATTTTCACGCAGTAACGCTTCGATGGCTTCGTCGTCGATGAAATCCCTTCCCCCAGAGAGGTACTTTTCTACCTCTTCTTCCTTGATGACCGTGCTCATCCACTCTTTGACCGATAAGGAAGTTACCTGAGACATGGTTCTGACCTCCCATAAAAAAATCCCGACCTGCGAAAGGCAAGTCGGGATTTTTCCCTTCTTTTCCCTTGGTTTCAGAAAATTTCTTTCCTCACCGCAGGTCTTTATTATTATACCATGAGTGGGCGTACTTGTAACTGATTGATGGTCTTACATGTCAAAAGATGCTATAATTTCTTGGAAGGGGGAATCCAAATCAGCAACCAGTCCTATCCTTTTTCCAGTTTTGAAAGAGAAAACCTGGATTTTATCCTGGAGCTGGCCCTTTCTCTGGGAAAAAGCGTGAGTGGCTCTTTGCTTTTAAAGGGCGAAAGGGGATTGGCGCTGGTTGCCGGTAAAAACCTTCACCCTTCCCATTTTGGAGAAAGAGCCCAGAATCTCAAAAACATCTCGGAAATGGTTTTTGAGAGTGGTCAGCCTCTCTTCATCGACAGTGAAAATCCCTCTCTGGTCTTACCGAGACGGCAAAGAGCAGACCGCTACTCGCTCTCGTTCCCGGTCCGGGATGGCGGCGGGCGGGTAATTGGGGTTCTCAATCTCAACCGCGCCGATGAGCCCTTTACGCAAGGGGATATTGGCGTGGTGGAAAAGCTTGCTTCGGCAATTGCTCTTCTCATTGAAGAAAATACCCTGCGTCGTAATCGGGAGAGATTGCTGGTGGTTTTCTCGGAAATCATCAATCTCTTTGAAGGCAAAGAATGTTTCTCGGGGGAAAAGATAGTCTTTGAGAGGGTCTTTGCGGCGGTAGCAATGCTTCTGGAAATAGAGCGGGGAGCCATTTTTAAACTTGCTCCTCAAAGACCGTATCTGGTCTTTCGGGCTAACTGGCCCCGTCAGTTCAATTTCAGGAGATTAGGTTTAAACCCCAAAGCTCTCCTTTCAGAGGAAAGACCAAGGGTGGTAGACATTGTTCTGGGGAAGCAAACCGGAAAGCTCCTTCTTCTCCCCATCTATGGGGATTTAGGGTGGCATTTTCTCTCTGTTTTTGTCGTAGAGAGAGAACCGGAACTCCTGGAATATCTGGTCTTATCCATGATTGCCCGGCTGGGGAAGTCGTGCCTCGATAACATCCTTCTTTTTCGCCGCAATGAGCGCCTGATTCAGGACCGGGAGAAAAACCAGCTGGCCCGGGAGCTCCACGATGGGTTGGCCCAGATCCTGGCCTCTTCACAACTGTATCTTCACTTTTTGAAAAATGATAATTCCCAGAAAGACCCATATCTCTGGCAGGAAGTGCTGGAGAAGCTGGATTACCTCATCCGGATGGGGATTGAGGAGTCCCGCTTTATCCTCTCAGAACTGGCGGGTAAACCCATTTCTGCCCTCCGCTTGAAGAACGATCTGGAGGGGATTATCAGTACCTTTTCTCTGCCCGGTCTTTTCATCCATCGGGAGATTACCATAAACGTCCGTTCGGTTTCCTTTCGCATCTTTCGGGTTATCACTTCAATTGTCCGGGAGGCTCTTTCCAATGTGGCCAAACATTCTGAAGCTCAAAATGTCTGGATTTCTCTCCGCGACGACGAACAGTTTTTCTATCTTTCCGTAAAAGATGATGGGAAAGGACTTACAGAAGATGCTTCTCTCCAGAGAGAAGAAGCCGGACATTTTGGAATTTACAGTATGCGCAGCCGGGTCAAGCTGGTCCGGGGACATATACGCCTTTCGTCCTCTCCGGGAAAGGGTGTTACCATAGAGGCCAAAATTCCGGTGCAGTGAGGAGTGTTGGGAATGTCCAAGGTGAAAGTGGCTCTGGTCGATGACCATCAGATTGTCCTGGCAGGACTGAAAAAACTGTTGGAAGAAGAATATGAGGTGGTTTGTACTGCCGGGAGTTTCAAAGAGGCTCTGGAGAATATCCCTCCTTCTGGCGCTGAACTCGTGCTTCTCGATGTGCACCTTCCGGGGAAAGACGGCATAGAGTTACTGCGGGCCCTCCGGGAAAGAATGCCTTCTGCGCTTTTTGTGATGCTTACGGTGGAGGAGGATGAGGAAATCATTTTCCGGGCGATTCGAGAGGGTGCGCGGGGCTATATCCTGAAGCACAATCCTCCGGAAATCCTCCTGAAGAGTTTAAAGGCTTGCTTGAACGGCGAGGTTCTCTGGGGAGAAGAAATTTATCTCAAGGTAATGGGGAGACTGAAAAGGGGGATTTCTTTTGAGGTTGAAAGGGCCGATCTTTCAACGCTTGCCCATCTTCTCTCGGAGCGGGAGTTGGAGATTGCGCAGCTTGTGGTGCAGGGTATGGGGAACAGAGAAATCGCCGAAAAGCTCTTTATTAGCGAGAATACGGTGAAAAACCATCTGAGCCGGATTTTTCAAAAGGTGGGTATTAAAGACCGGGTGGAGCTGGCGCTTCTTGTAGCCAAAGGAACTTCTCAGAGGGGACCGTCATAGTCCCCTCTCTTCACTTCAGTCCGTTAAAACAGGTTTTCAGGTGTTTCTCGTCCAGAGGTTTTGTGAATAGACTCACCAGCACCGTCACCGCTATGGACAGAGGCAAAGCGATAACGATAGGGTCCACCACCTTCCAGGGTTCTCCCCACAGTGCCGGTCTTCCAAAGATGGCCTGACAGATTCTCAGGGGTTGTGATTCCTTCTCATGGACGAACATAAACCAGAACATGCTGCTCAGGAATCCGGTGAGCATTCCGGCAATGGCTCCGGCTCTGGTGATCTTTTTGGAATAGAGTGCCCCAAAGTACATGGGAAGGAGAGAAGAAGCGCACAACCCAAAGAATATGGAAGTCCCCCGAGCGATGATTTCCGAACCGGCTTCATAAAAACGGGGTAATCCCCAGGCCACGACGGTACTCAAAATGATCCCGATGGAAGTGCCCAGGCGGTTTATCCCAATGCCTACCTTCTTCCCACTTAAGGTCTCGGTGATGTCTCGGCTTAAGGCCGCCCCGATGGTGTGGTACTGGCTACTCATGGTGGACATGGCTGCAGCAAAGAGGGTTACCAGGAAGAGAATCCCGAACCACGCAGGCATGGTTTGTTCCACAAACATGGGGATGATGGAGTCGACCTTTTTCTCTGCTGCCAGGAAGGCAATTTTCCCGGTGGTGTTATAGAAGTAGACGTTGGAGACTGCTCCTACGGTGAAGGCCACCCCGGTCATGGCCAGGATAAAGATTCCACCCACCAGAGTTGCCCGGTTCAACTCTTTGCTACTTTTCACGGTCATGAAGCGCGTCACCAGCTGCGGCTGAGCCAGGACGCCGATTCCTACACCCAGGACGATGGTCGAAATCACCGTCCACCAGACGTTTGACCCCGGGAGGGGCATATGGGTAAAGCCCCGATGTCCGGCCTTTCCCATGATTTCTACAATCAGGGGATTGAGCTTTGCCAGGGATTCATGGGCACTGGTTACTCCCCCCAGCCGGTAGTAGGTGAAGAAGAGCAGGAAGAGCATCCCGATGAACATCACGCTTCCCTGAAAGGCATCGGTGTACATGACTCCTTTTAAGCCCCCCATGATCACGTAGATGGCCACGATGGCCGAAAAAGCAAAAAGCGCTATTTCATAGTCGAGCTTCAGGTTCACCACCAGAAACTGTGTGGCTCCCATGAGGACCGCAGCGGTGTAGATGGGCATGAAGAGGAAAATCATGATTCCGCTGAAGACCTGGATGAAACGTGACTGGTAACGCTTACCCAGGAGCTCGGGGAAGGTGTGACTATCCAGGTTGTAGCCCATGGCTCTGGTACGGTGACCGAAAAAGACGAAGGCAACAAAAATCCCTACAAAAATGTTCAAAAAAGTTAACCACAGAAGGCTCATCCCGAATAACGCTGCAGTCCCTCCAAACCCCACGATGGCTGAAGTGCTGATGAAGGTTGCTCCATACGACATGGCCATAATGTAGGGATGAGCTTCCCTTCCTGCCAGTAAATAGTCGGTGGTGGTCTGCGTCCTGCGGTAGGCGATATACCCCAGATATCCGGTAATCATGAGGTAGACCAAAACCGAGATGGTTAAAACAATCTGGTACACTGGTATCCCTCCTTATTCTTCCAGTTCCTTTTCCTCTTTTTCCCATTGCACCACTTTTTCTCCCTTAACCTCCACACCGCCCCTGTTCCAGTTGACTGCTCCATAAACGATGCAGAGAAGGGTGCTACCGATACAGAGTAAATACACCAGGACAATCCACGGATCATGGAGACCGAACAACGACAATCCCCCCTTTACGATGTTTTTGAAAGTATGGAATGTAAAATTAGCTATATTCTAAAAATAGTGATTCCAGTTTGCAACCCAGGAAAACCCTTTTTTGAGAATTTTTCTCTACATGGGATTTGCTCCTATTCTCTCTGGGAGACGAACCTGGGAAGGTTACAGGATAAAACCCATGGATTTCCAGAGAGGTGGGGGAAATCTTTGGTTGCACACGGGAAAAATGAAAACACTTCACCCTGAGTAGCTACTTCATAATATCGCACATCGTGTTATAATGAAGAACGTGGAGACTCAGAAACTGAGAATCGTAGAGGTTACGAGGGATATTCTTTTCCGGAAGAGAGAAATCCTCTTCGCCTGTATTTTTGGCTCTTTTGTGGAGCGAGAGGATTACCGGGACATCGATGTGGCTATATACCTTGGGAAACTGCAGGATGTGGAAACTCTCCGGTTTGAGCTGTTCCTGGAAGAAGAACTGGAGGGAAACCTTGGCGTTCCCTTCGATGTCCGGGTTATCAACGATGCTCCCTTAGGTTTTGTGTATAACGTGCTCACGAAAAAAATCCTCCTCTTCGACCGGGATGGTAAGTTAGCCTGCTTTGAAAGCCTGGTTCTCCGAGAGTACTTCGACTTTCGACACCTTCTCGAGGAATACCTCAGGGAGGTTAAAAGTGCTCCGGTTTAATCTTGACGTTGTCTCGAGACTTATAGGAGAAATCCGGAAATCTGTGAATCGCCTGCAAAACCTGCAGAAAGTTCCTCAGGAGGAGTTTTTGAGAAATCCTGACAAAATAGATAGTGCCAAATACAACCTCATCGTAACCATCGAGGCGGCCGTAGATCTTTGTAACCACCTTATCTCCCAGAATGCTTTGCGCATGCCGCGCGACTACGCTGATACTTTCGAAGTCCTCCGGGAAAGAGGAGTTTTCGATGAAACATTCACCCGCCGGCTTAAAGCTATGGCGAGATTCCGAAACCGCCTGGTCCATCTTTACTGGGAAGTTGATAACGAAGTGCTCTATGGGTTTCTCCAAAAAAATCTCGAAGATTTTGCTCGTTTCCTGGAAGATATAGCTCGGTTTATGGAGTTGTGAAGTGTTTATGGAAAATGTGGCCACAACTTCTGATCACCGCGACAGTTTCACCACACCCCCTATTCTTTAATAGAAGTGCCCTTTTGTGAAACAGAAAAACGTGCCGGCATAACGGACGAGGAATAGTCCTGAAACCGGTGTCCAAAAATCCTAAAGGCGTGCTACAATGGGGAAAATACTCAAGGAGGGAGGGCATGGAATGAAGCGGTTTTTGCCAGGGGTTATTTCATTTCTCCTTTGTGCTCTTTTTGGTGTGGCTTCAGCCCATGGGTACGAAGAAACCGTTATGCAAAATTTTCTGGTGCAGGAGGGGGTTCTCGTATCGGTATCGAACATCCAGGGAAGAGTATCCGTTGAAGGACATGGGGAGAACGTGGTGAACATGGTAGCCACAAAGTCGGTGGAAGGTGTTTCAGAGGAACGGGCTCGGGAAATGCTCTCGCAGGTAGCGGTGAAAACGGAGGTAAAGGAGGAAGGGGTTCGCATTACCACCGATTTGTCCGGCTCTTTTCTGAGTTCTCTTTTTACCTGGCGTAGTCCCCGGGTAGATTATCAGCTGGCGGTACCCTTTACATCCCGGGTAGAAGTGGAGACGGTGAGCGGAGAGGTGAACATCACCGACCTGAGAAATGTTACCGAAGCTCGCACGGTGAGCGGGAAAATATCGGTGAGGGGTGCAGGCGGGAAACTGAACCTCGAGACGGTGAGCGGAAAAGTGGTGGTGGGGAGGCTCCTGGGGGATTTGGTTCTCCGCACTATCAGCGGAAACATCGAAGTGGATGTTCCTTTGAGCGCCGCCTTTGTGGAAGTCCGGATTTCTTCGGTGAGCGGGAATGTGCTCCTTTTCCTTTCCGAAGAAGAAGCCGTGAAGCTCTCGGTGGAAACGGTCTCGGGGAGGTTTTCTTCGGAAATTCCCTTTGCAATTGAGGAAGGGGGTTCTCTGGGCAGGCGGACTTTTGAGGCGAAGATCGGTGAAGAGGTGCGGAAAACCATTTTTATCAAGACGATCTCGGGGAATGTATCGGTTAAAAAATCGGGGAGGGGAGCAATATGAATTCGAAGGTCTGGAGAGTGCTTTTCCTGGTTTCTTTAGCCATCTTGAGCCTCTCGGGATGTGCCGGGGGTTCTCTGGAAAACCTGGATTTTGAAAAGGGGCTTGTTTTCTTTGAACAGTGGGTGCGGATTACCGGCGCACCGGGTTCTCCCTATATTTTCATCGACTTTCCCACCTACCGTTTCAACGAAAAGGAAGGCACCCTCACAAGCTTTATGGGGGTTTTTGGAAAGGGAGAGGGGAAAATAGACCCTGAGACCGTGAATCTCATCGTGGGAGAGGGAACTTCTCTCTCCGGAGTGGCCGGTTCCGGTGCGGCCAGTGGGCTTGAGGGGGTAGAGAGCTTCCCCTTTACGACCGGCTATCAACTCCTTCAGGTAAAAGAAATGCGCGCAGACGGAAGCTTGCAGCTGGAGAGACACAGCGACCGGATTTCCTTTTTGGAATTCACCTTTCCCAACCTCCTTCCTTCCCATGCTTTTACCTTAAGACCGGGAGAAAAACTGGTTTACTCTACGGTAAAAACCTTTCTTCTCGGGGGGAAAGAGCAGGAACTCACCCTCACCGTAACGCTCCGGAGCGCCTTTTTGGAACGCCGCCACTGCCAGAACGGGAACTGGTGAATTCCCCCAGAACGCAAATTAGGAATCCGGCACCCTCCAGAATGGTAGTTTTTTCCTATTTACTATTTTCATCAACCCAACTACAGTAAGAGTAGAATTCAGAGAACGGAGATGAGGGATATGAAAAAGAGAAGGATAGCTTTACTGGGATGGGCACTGGTTCTGGCGGTAGCGCTGATCGGGCTTACCCTGGGCTACGAGATGAATGTACCTTCGAGTAGCGGTGATACAGTTAAAAATGGACAGGCGGGAACGACACTTACGGCTTCCAAAACCGCCACGGGGTTCTGGGAGAAAGTGATTACCTACGACTGGACGATCGAGAAAAAAAGCCGAACTCAGCAGTGATGGAAAATCCATCGTTTACACCCTGACCGCTAAAAGGACCAAGGTTTCAGAAGAAGAACGCTTCGGTGTGAGAGGCACAATCACGGTGACAAACGGTGGCGAGATAACCACCGAGAACCTGAAGCTTGTGGACCAGGTAGAGTATAAGATACCTGGGCCAGGGCAGTTTGGGCCGCTTCCTGGGGCAAGCCAGACCATCATACCGGCGCAGCTTGGACCTGGCGAAACCGGGACTTACAATTACGAAATCACCTTTGATCCCGTTCCGGGTGCAACTTACCGGAACACGGTCAAGGTCACCATCACCAACCACTCCGGCCACCTGGGTAAAGAATTTGGACCGGAGCCCAAAGCTGGTTTTTCGCTTCCTTCCAGTCCAACCACCGTCTACATCGACAGGACTGCCAGTGTTGTGGACGAATTGACCTGTCCGACTGGATTCACCTGCACCATCGCCGATTCCGGATACCCAGAGTGGAACAACATCGGCGAAGGCAAAGATGATGAGCCATACACCTGGACGGTTACCTACACTCTGACTCCAGACCAGGGGAGTACAGTCTGCGATAAGGTGGAATTCAAGAACACCGCCACGCTCACCGAATCCGATACTAAACAAACAAGAACTGCCAGTGCCGGTGTGAGCTGGGGCTGCGCTATCATAAGCAACGGCTGCACCTACACCCAGGGTTACTGGAAGAATCACCCCGGGATGTGGCCGGTGGGTAGTAGTCCAGAAACACCATTTTTCAGGAGCAATCAAACCTGGCTCCAGGTCCTCAAGACTCCGCCCAAAGGTGGTAACGCCTACTACATCCTCGCCCACCAGTACATCGCCGCTCAGCTCAACATCCTGAACGGGGCAAGCTCAACCGATGAGGTGAATACGGCCATAACATGGGCGGAAGGGTTCTTTAACACTTACACCCCAACCAGCGCCCTCGAAAAAACCATCCGGAACCAGGCTACTTCCTACGCGAATCTCCTCGACCGGTACAACAACGGGGACATCGGCCCTGGGCACTGTTCCACCGAGTAAGATACCTATTCAAACTGGGGTAGAGGGGAAGCCCTCTCCCCTTTTTAATTTAGCCGGTCGTTCCACCCTGAGGTTGGAGTTAGGTATGCCCCTTTTTCACTCATAGCGGAAGAGAATTTCTGCCATACCGTCTCTGGGGACGGGTCTTCCTTTCACCAGAGCATAGCCGGGTGGGAAACTGTAGAGGCCGCTTATCACCGTGCGAACGGTATTGGTGATGATGGTATTCCTTGGGGTGGGGTCCATCACTCCCCCGTCACTGGTGTGGCCGGAGAAACCCACCACGTGGCCCATCTCGTGGAGGTAGAGACAGTATTCCGGTTTGATGTAGTATCCATACCAGTAACCTTCGGGAAGGATGCGAACATCAGCACGGACGATGGTGTAATTGGACCAGTAAACGGTGGCATATCCCCACACTCCGGTTCCCTTGGCGGTCACCGCAGCAGCGTCATAGAAGATTTTCACCGGACTTGCAGAGTTGTTGCTCAGAACAAAAGTGGTTTTACCCCCGATAACTCCATTCCACTGAGCGAGAACCTGGGAGACATCGATTCCAGGATAATTCGTGGAGTCGTAGACTTCCACCACTCCATCGGCCCAGCGAATTACGGTGTTTTTCCCGTAGCCATAAGTGGTGAGAAGGTCGATGAGGTTCCCCGAAGTCGGGGTAGGAGCGGGGGTAGGAGCTGGCGTTGGAGTGGGAGTAGGTGTTGGGGTCGCAATAGGAGTAGGTGTTGGGGTTGGAATAGGAGTAGGCGCTGGAGTTGCGGTTGGTGCAGGGGTGGATGTCGGTTGGGGCTGGAGTGAGAAGTTGAGCGTGGTGATCTTATTCGCCCGGATGTTCACAGTGCGTGCGGTGGAAACATAGCCTTCCTTTGAAGCCACCACCTGGAACGTTCCGGAAGGCACGCTTCCTATGATGTAACGGCCGAAGGAATCGGTGAGCGTAGACCGGGATGTTCCTGTGATGACTATCTGGGCTCCGGAAATAGCCTTTCCGGTGATCGCATCTTTCACCGTTCCGGTGAGCGTACCATAGGAAACCCTGGTGGCATCGTCTTCCTTGAGGTTGGGAAGTTCGGAGACGGTGCACCCGGCCACAAAAAGAAAGACGAAGATCACGCCAAGAATAAAGAAGCGTTTCCATTGCATGGGTGTTTCCTCCCTTTTTGGAGTATTCGAAAGGGAGGGGGCTTGGCAACCCGGCTACCATAGCTTCAAGCCTTAGGCCCGTGGCTTTGCGTCCTCTCCTTTCGGAGAGTTTGCCCGTTCATCCCTTTCTAAAATATATATCGACATAAAAGGGTAAAAATTTAGGGGGGCCGAAGAAAAGAATTTTAAAAAATTCTTAAAAACTCTTCCGGAAGGTTGCTTGACAACCACCTCTTCTTGTGTTAAATTTACTTTTGCCTTTGGGCAAGAAAGTAGCAGTGAACCTTGAAAAGTAAATATTCCGCCTACTTCCTGATGAATTTGAGTTTTGGATTTTCAGTCTGGAT
>Ga0308409_1000572_pt1 | contig 19572 bp, 19 predicted proteins | sample HotsprSampleMSe4_FD_203469 | JGI IMG/M metagenome (GOLD analysis project Ga0308409, IMG submission 203469) | Hot spring phototrophic mat microbial communities from Mushroom Spring, Yellowstone National Park, Wyoming, United States - 20060912_MSe4 ... | reverse complement strand
ACAGCAGGCACCAGACCGAGGTGCCGCTCTGGCAGAACCAGGTCGGCATCATCGGGGAGAAACCCCAGAACCGGTAGTCCCGTATCCCGTTCCACACACTCTCTGAGAAGCCGCAGGTGCCGATCGCCGCGTATCCGGTTCAAGAAAACTCCCAGAAACCGTACTTCGGGGTCAAAATTCCGAAAACCTCGCACCAGGGCAGAGACACTCTGTGCCATTCCCCGAGCGTCAACCACCAGCAGTACCGGAAGGGAAAGTATTTTCGCAATCTGAGCACTACTTCCAAAACCATCCGCACCCAGTCCGTCAAAAAGGCCCATGACCCCTTCAAGAATGGCAATATCGGCGGTGTTTGCTCGACGTCGAAAGAGTTCCTCTACCTTATTCTGCCCCAGAAGGAAAAGATCCAGGTTATAGCCTTCTCGGCCGCAGACCAGCCGGTGATATCCCGGATCGATGTAATCAGGCCCCACCTTGAAGGGCAATACCCGAAAAGAACGACTTAAGAAACCCATCAAACCCAAACTCACAGTAGTTTTACCCACTCCACTGTGGGTTCCGGCGAGTAGCATACCCCGGGCCATGCTTAACCTCTTTCCTGCAGTGCCTCCGCCAGTGTTTCCACCCGACGGGGCAAAACGTTCCCCAGATATCCCTTCTTTCGGAGTACTTCGGTCACTTCAAGAAGCAAGGGTTTCCGCAAATTCCTCCCACCGAGAACTTCAATATCCACAAAAACCTCTTCGGCCGGACCTTCGGCAATGATCGAACCCTTCTCGAGGACCACCACCCAGTCGGCAAACGCATAGGCAAAGTCCACATCGTGCGTGGCCAGGAGTATCTCTTTTCCGTTCTCGTAGAGACGCTCGATGATATCCAGAAACTCTGCCACACCCCTGGAATCAAGGTACGCAGTGGGTTCGTCGAAGAGGATCACCTCTGCGTCCATAGCCAGCACATCGGCAATGGCCACGCGCCGTTTCTCCCCGTAACTCAAAAAATGAACCGGACGGTTCTTGAGCGTTTCAATATTCATCGTCCGCAGAGCCTCTTCTACTCGCCGTCGCACCTCGTTTTCAGGTAGAGAAAGATTCATGGGGCCAAAGGAAACCTCCTGGAAGACGCTGCCGGCAAAAAGCTGGGTATCGGGATCCTGAAAGACGATCCCTACCCGCCGGCGTAATTCCCGCAAACCGGAACGGGTATAGCGAATCGGTTTGCCTCTAAAAAAGACCACCCCTTTCTGAGGCCGCAGGATGCCGTCGAAGTGCAAAAAAAGGGTGGACTTCCCCGAACCGTTATTCCCCAGAAAAACCACTTTCCGGCGGGCCGGTACTCGCAGCGATAACTCCCGCAACGCCGTTATGCCTCCCGGATAGGTAAAAGATACTCCTTGCGCTTCAAAAAGCCAGTTCACCCGATCTTCCCCCAAAGCATCATCAAAACTGCGCTCCATCCCACTCCCGCAAAAAGAGATAGCCTTTTCACCGAAACCGGAAGAAAGCCGAGAGACAAAACCCTGAATTCCCCCTCAAAAACACGAGCTTCCAGAGCCAAACGAAACCGCTCCACAGTCTGGAAGGTGTAAAGCAAAAGACCGGTAACAAGAAGAGCCAGAGAGCGCAGGCTTCCCCGGTAGGACCCATAACCCAGGCGGGCCTGCTGAGCACGGTACATTTCTTCTGCCTTCTCCGAGAAGACGAAAAGGTACCGGTAGGTGAGAAGCGCCACCTCGGTAAAAACACGGAGTACCGAGAACTGGCTTAAAAACTCCAGAAGATCCGGAATAGGGGTCGTCGAAGCCAGAAGTAGAAACGCATTCCATACCACCATGGACCGCAACGCCAGACGTATGCCATCCTGAATACCCCCGGAGGAAGCGAAAACCACGATGAGCACCCCGGAGAGAATGAAAAAAAGCGGAGCCCGCAGGAGCTTCAAGAGAAAACGCCACGGAACCCCGCTATAGTGAAATAACCATGGAAAAATCCCCAGAAGCCCGAGCTGCACGATAGGGACCGGGGAAAACCCCCACAGAGCCAGAACCAGAAAGAGCACCATCTTCTCCCCTGGATGGATGAAACGCCAGGTACTCTGATGGGCTAAAAGGTCAACGAGCACGATTCTTCCTCCGCAACGCCCAAAGCGAGTACCAGCCGATACCCACCCCAAGCAAAATCTGGAAAGCAAATAGCACCTTTTCGGCTTGCTCCCCGGGCTCAAAGACGTTCTGAAACCACGGCTGATAATCAGGACGCAATTCCCCAATGGCACCGGAGGCCCGATCATCGGTGCCCTCGAGACCGAAATCGAGCAGTATCGAAACCACAAAAAGCCCTGCCAGGACTCCGATGAGAGTTAGACCAAGCACGGTACTCTTCTCTTTAGCGCTCATGGCTCCACGCCTCCCCTACAGAATAGAATATGCTCTCTCCAGCATAGTTCCGGAGAAAAGAGAAAACGAGGACCGCCAGTATGCCTTCCCCGATTGCCAGGGGCACCTGGGTAATGGCAAAAATACCGAAAAACCGTCCCGCCGAAGCCAGCACTCCCCCCTGGGAAGCAGGAAAAGCCAGGGCTAACTGAAAAGAAGTCACCAAATAGGTGAGGAGATCCCCAATGGCAGCGGCTAGAAATACCCCCACCTGCGGGGAAGCATGCCACCTCTGTGCCCACCGATAAACACCGTAAGCCCCAAAGGCTCCCACCACCGCCATGGAGAAGGCATTGGCTCCCAGGGTGGTGATTCCTCCATGGGCCAAAAGCAAAGCCTGAAAAAGGAGGGCTATCGACCCCACCACCACCATGGGAAAAGGCCCAAAAAACACCGTTCCCAGACCTACCCCGGTAGGATGAGAAGAACTTCCGGTTACCGAAGGCAATTTCAAAGCCGAGAGTACAAAAACAAAGGCTCCGGCAAAACCCAGAAGGATTTTGGAAGAGGGGTCAGGAAGTACCCGCTTTTTGATGGCCAGAAGCCCCACAAGAAGGAAAGGCAGGTACACCGCATACCAGAAAAGACACCACCTCGCAGGCAAAAACCCCTCCATGATGTGCATGGCCAGAGCCGGACGGGGTACAAGGAGAAATTGAAAAACCCAGAGAGTGAAGAGGAAAAACAACTTTCTGCGTGCCATACATACACCTCCCTATCGCTCGTAAGTCAGTGTATCCCGATACAGGTAGGTCTCCTGTCTTGAAGGTCCAAACCTACTCGACTCGCCTTCCCAGCATACGCCAGTGGCAGGTTGAGTCTTTCGTCCCTTCTCACAGTGGCGGGACCGCACCGGATTCGCACCGGTTTCTCTTAACACCTGTACCGCTACTTTTTATACTCCTTGGCAAAAATTCTGTCAAGAGCCGGGAGGATAATTTTTCCCGACCCTTGCCAATCCCTTCTTTTCACGATATAATAAAAATTACTAAATTAGTATAATTACTTCGAGGAGGAGAGCGGTGAAAATTTCAACACGGTTACGTTATGGATTACGGTTGCTCCTTGATTTAGCCCTCCACGGTGGTGAAGAACCAATCCCATTGAAGGAAGTAGCGGAGCGACAGAATATCTCCCTCAACTACCTGCGTCAGCTCATTCTGCCTCTGGAAAACTCGGGACTGGTGCGAAGCACCCGGGGGAACAGGGGGGGATATATTCTCGCCCGTAATCCTGAAAGCATCTCCCTTCTTGAAATTGCTCAGATCCTGGAAGGACCTTTATCTCTCACTGATTGTGTCGACGATGGTTCTTCATGTGAGAGGTTTTCCACATGCCGTACCCGGAAGGTCTGGGAAGAGGTTTCTTGCGCCATCCAGAGCATCCTCGCCCAGAAAACCCTTCAGGATCTTCTCCACGAGAGGAGTGAAAAACCATGATTTATCTCGACTATAACGCCACTGCACCCTGCGACCCTCAAGTGATTGAAGCTATGCTGCCCTTTTTCCATGAAAAATTCGGTAATCCCTCTTCGCTTCACTCCCTGGGTCAGGAAGCGAAAAAAGCCATCGAAGAAAGCCGCAAAGAAATCGCTCAGCTTTTAGGTGCCCATGAGGACGAGATCTTCTTTGTCTCAGGAGGTACCGAAGCGAATAACCTGGCCATTAAAGGTGTGGTCAGCGCTTACGAAAAAAAGGGGAAACACCTCATCACCTCGGTTATCGAACATCATGCGGTTCTCAATGTATTTAAAACCTTGGAAAAAGAGGGATTCACGGTGACCTACCTTCCGGTCAACCGGGAGGGATGGGTAGATCCCGATGACTTCCAGAAAGCCATTACTCCCCAGACCATCCTGGCTTCCGTCATGCACGCCAACAACGAAACTGGAGTTATCCAGCCTATCGAGGAGCTGGGCCGGATGGCGAGAGAAAGAGGGGTTATCTTCCACACCGATGCGGTGCAAACGGTGGGGAAACTTCCCATCGATCTTGAAAGACTACCTGTAGACCTTCTTTCCGCTTCGGCACACAAGTTCTACGGACCCAAAGGCACAGGTTTTCTCTACGTCCGTCGGGGTATTCGGTTCATCCCCCAAATCCTGGGGGGACCACATGAGCGGGGAAAGCGTGCCGGAACTGAAAACGTCCCGCTCATCGTGGGGATGGCGAAAGCTCTGGAAATAACCCTGAAAGAACAACCGGAAGAAAACCAGAGGATTCAGGCACTCCGGGACTTCCTGGAAAAGGGAATTCTGGAACGCGTTCCCGAAGTGGTCGTCGTCGGTGCTCAGGCTCCTCGCCTTCCCAATACCAGCATGATGCTCGTCAAATACGTGGAGGGAGAGTCAATGTTGCTCAACCTCGATTTTGCCGGAATCTGTGTTTCCAGCGGTTCGGCCTGTACGTCGGGGTCTCTGGAGCCTTCCCATGTCCTTTTAGCTTGTGGTTACCCTCACGAAATTGCCCACGGTTCAGTGCGGTGGAGTCTGGGAAAATGGAATACCCTGGAGGAAATGAAAGAGGTCCTGGCAGTGTTTCCTGATGTTGTGGAGAAGCTCCGTCGCATTTCGCCCTTTGGAAAAGAGGTGATACACCATGTATAGCGAGAAAGTCCTGGAGCACTTCCGGAATCCCCGGAATGTGGGGAAAATAGAAAATCCCGATGGGGTGGGTAAGGTGGGAAATCCGGTCTGCGGAGATGTGATGGTGATGTACCTCAAGATCAAAGACGACGTTATCGAAGACGCCAAATTCGAGACCTTTGGATGCGGTGCAGCCATTGCTACTTCTTCCATGGCCACCGAACTCATCAAAGGAAAAACCATCCGGGAAGCGCTTTCGGTCACCAACAAAGCTGTGGCCGAAGCTTTAGGGGGATTACCACCCCACAAGATGCACTGCTCGGTTCTTGCCGAAGAGGCCATCCAGGCGGCTATTAATGATTACCTCGAGAAAAACGGAAGAAGCCATGAGCAAGTCCCAGCGCGAGATATATCTTGCGAAGCTTGACCGGGAAGAAAATCTGGAAGAGGAAGAAATTACCCTGCTTCTCTCCTGCGAAGATGAAGAAATAGTGGCAGCAATTTTTGCCCTTGCCGACCGGAAACGCCGGGAGTATGTGGGTGATGCCGTGCACTTACGGGGGCTCATAGAATTCTCCAATATCTGTCGAAAAAATTGCCTCTACTGTGGGTTACGGCGCGATAACCGCAATCTCAAGCGTTACCGGATGTCGGTGGAAGAAATCTATGCCGTGGGAGTGGAAATCGCCCGTCTGGGGGTAAAAACCGTGGTGCTCCAGTCGGGAGAAGACCCCTGGTACGACGCCAGAACCATAGCACACCTGATACGTCGCCTGAAAAAACTGGACCTGGCAGTAACCCTGAGTATCGGAGAAAGAGAAAGAGAGGAGTACGCCCTGTGGCGAGAAGCTGGGGCGGATCGCTACCTCCTCAAGCAGGAAACCTTTGACCGGGAACTCTTCCGGAGGCTCCACCCCGACGATGACTACGACCGGCGCTTAGCGTGCCAGAGCATCCTCCGGGAGCTGGGTTATCAGGTGGGTAGCGGCAACATGGTGGGACTCCCCGGACAGAGCCTGGAATCGCTGGCCAGAGATATCAAAAACTTTCAAAAATGGGACTTCGACATGATCGGCATCGGCCCCTTCATCCCCCACCCTGACACCCCTCTCGGTTCCTACCGGATGGAACGGGAGAAACAATTTCTCCTCACCCTGAAGACCCTGGCCATTACTCGGATTCTCACCCGCACCGCCCTCCTTCCGGCCACTACCGCTTTGGGGACTCTAGTGCCGGGAGGGCGAGAAAAAGCCCTGCAGTGTGGGGGCAACGTGCTCATGCCCAACCTCACGCCTTCTTGCTATCGGGAGCACTACACCATTTATCCCGGAAAAATTTGCCTCACCGAAGAGTGGGGCACCTGCCTTCCCTGTATGAAAGGGATGGTGGAGCGACTGGGAAGAACCGTAGCCACCGATTACGGACACCGAAAAAAAATCGGCTTCCCGGATGGGAGACCATCCGGGAAGGACGTTACGCGCCAAACTTTCCCAGACGCAGGGCATTCGCCATGATGAGATTCATGAGGTAAAAGGCCGGGAATTGCCCCAGATACCCCTTGCGACATTCCCGTTCGGTAAAGCGCTGTCCTTCATCGCTTCCGGCAAAGGGGGAGTAAAGGAGCACCGGCGATGGATGCCAGGAGTGTCCGTGCAAAAGAGAAGGCGTGGAATGGTCGCCGGTAACCACGAGGACCCCCGGATCCAGAGCAAGTATCTGGGGGATAAACTGGTCCAGATACTCAATGCATTTCACTTTTCGAGCAAAATCGCCGTCTTCTCCCGCCTTATCGGTGTCCTTGTAGTGGAGGAAAAAGAAATCGTACCGGTCCCAGTTCTCTCGCAGACACTGCACCTCATCCTTCAGGTCTCCCTCTACATCAGGCGTATCAAAACCAAAGAGACGGGCAATCCCCTTATACATGGGATAAATGGCAACGGCCAGTGACCGCAGGCCGTATCGCTCGGGGAACTTCTCTAACACCGGAGACTGGGAAAATCCCCGCAGAAGCACAGCATTGGCCTTGGGTTCATTCTTTAGCAAAGCCTGCGCCTGCTCCACAAAAACCTTGAGCACCCGAGCAGTTTTTTCCGAACCACTCTCCAGAGCAATTGGCTCATAGGGCCTCAAACCCTCTTTTTGGGGATCGGTATCTTTGACCCGGTCCCCCAGTCCCTTCCCCCGCAAAACCAGCACAAAGCGGTGTTCTTTACCGGGTTTCAGAATCACCTTGACATCTTCGATTTCCGGGATATTCTCACTCAACATCCTCACCAGGCGCTGGCACTCCTCGGTAGAAATCCGTCCTGCCCGCCGGTCCACAATCACTCCTTCGCTATTCTGGGTAGCAAAGTTAGCCCGGGCCGCCACGTCTCCTTCCTCAAGGTGCAGACCCACTCCCAGTGCTTCCAGCACCCCCCGACCAATCTGCAATTCTTCGGGATTGTAGCCGAAAAGCCCGATATGGCCCGGACCACTCCCCGGGGTCACTCCATAGGTCACCGGGTTCATGAGCCCCAGGACGCTTTTCTGGGCCAGGGCATCAAGGTGAGGGGTAGACGCAGCTTCCAGCTCGGTTTTTCCCCCAAAATCCGGGTGGGGAACCCCACCCACTCCATCGGCCACGAGAAGCACGATTTTCTTCTCGCCCTTTTTGAGAAGCTCCTTCAGATTGACAGGCATTGCAGCTAACCTCACTTTCTTCTATGGTTTTTTGTTAGAATCCCAGAGTTTGGAGGCGTTCCCGCTCAGAAATGACCCGACCTTCTGTATCCACCGAGCGCAGAATCCCCTTTACGATTCTGGTTCTGACCTTCCCCGGCGCTTCGGGATTCCCTAAAAGATGGGGAGCATCGAAAATCCCCCGCCGCACACTCTCGGCGAGCACCCGCGGCGAAATCAGGGGGTCCTCCTCGCCTCCTCCCAGCTTCTGGACAGCGGTAAGGAGATAACGGGCCTCTTCCTTGAGTTCCTCTTTCCGTTCGATAATCCGTGGGTCTTCGACAACCTCCGGAAGTCCTAAAAGAAGGTCCCTGAGAACTCCCTCGACGATGGCAACGCTTTCCATGACTTCCTCCGGCCCCACCAGGCGTACCCCTTCCGAAAAACCCACCACGTGTACGATGTGGGGTTTCAGGAAAAGCCCTAGGGCCGTGGTGGCACCCAGTTGCCCTTTGGCCACATTGAGGTTGGCGGCAAAATGGGCCAAACCGCCCCGCACCTGGGTGAAAATCCGGAAAGTCTCATCCTCGAGCTCGGCTACCAGTTCTTTCTTGGCCAGCATCTTGGCAAGGTCTGCCCAGGGAGCAATTCCTGGAGGGGTATTGAACATGTACTGCGCCACATAATGGCGAGCGCCGAATTTTTTAGCCTGGTAACAGGCAAGATAAAAGGAAGCCACCGCCACCGCATCCGGAGCATCCCGCAGGCTCCACTGGTGGGCCTCCAGACCCTCTATCGGGACACCCAGCTCGATATAGGTTTTCACCGCCTCCTGGTTTTCCTGGATGGCTTCCTGTAAGGGACGTTTACTCCGTCCATCCAGGCAACTATACCAGAAAATCGGTACCGCACCCCAGGCAATGTTAATGGTTTCCTTGAGAAGCCTGGCCCACTGCACCAGGTCGTTGGTCCCACTATAGCAGCGTAAAAGCGGAAAATTTCCTCGCCGAGAAGCTCGATAAATGGCTTCCAGGTCTTCCCGACTCCGCAAAGGTACTCCCCCAGAACCGCTTTCGTCCTTTTTCATCCTTTCTGGGTGGAAGAAAAATTCCTGAGCATTCTGGTCGGGACCCAGAGAGATGACATCGAGCACCCGTGCCTCGCTCAACCTGGCCACACCCCGGACGGTCTCCTCTACCGTGGGAAGTCCAAAGTGGTGCCGCAGAATAGGAAAGGGTTTTTTAGCTTCGATGCGTTCCGGAAGGGTCTGGGGGTAATGCTCCCCCGATGCCTTTGCGGTTTTTTCTTTCAGACTCCCTATGATTTCCTCAAAAGGCTCTTCCCCAGTAAAGATAAATTCGAAGATTCCCGCTTCGGTAGCAGCACTCCGGAGAGCAGGGGTGCAACTGAGGATGAGAGTAAGGCCACCACATAACCCCCTCGTAGAGAGCATTTCCCGCAAGGCCGAAAAAAGTTTTCTCCCGGCTTCTTCGTAAAGCCGGTATCCTACGATCACTTTGTGCGGTCTCTCCCGCTCAATAACTGCAACCAGCTCTTCCACCGGAACCGCCGGGCCGAGGAAAAGGGTCTCATATCCATATTCTTCGGCAAGCTGCAAAAAGCGGTATACCCCGGCTACATGAACGCAACTTCCCAAAGAAGCACCTAAAATTTTTTTACTCATTACTCTCGCCTCCACTCACCACCAGCTGGCGAATCTCCTTCACGCTCATTCCTGCTACACCTAACTTTTCTACCGTTCGCCCCTCGGCCACATAGTCCCGCCGGTGCATGAGATTGGCGAGATGAATGAAGATATCGATGGTGGGGGTAGGAATCCCGAGCAACTTCCCAAACGAAGCAATAGGCACCAGGCTCATGGGAACATCTTCGGTGATATAGCGGTGAAAAATGGTCGCCGGAGCCCGGATTCCCTGGTACCCAGGATTATTCTGGATGGCTTCGTAAAGGTCTCGTCCCGAAGCATCATAGGCGTAGTAAAGCCATTCCCGAGCGGTGTTGACCCGTACCCCCAGAGCTTCGGCCACCTTCACCCGTTCCCGGTCTACCGCTTCGAGAATCAGGGCTACCGAAGGAGTGATACCTTCCAGATAGTAATCGAATTCCCCCCGGGTACTCTCGATACGGGCCGCATTCAAAATGGTCAGAGTGGGGTGGAATACTGCCCCAATGTTACTGAAACTGGTCTTGAGCACGTTATCCTCAGGAACGAACTGCGGGAGGGCCTGACGGAGGATCCGGATTACCTCCACCGTTTTATAAGCCGGAATAGCGGCTACCGGGATACTGTTCTTGATGCGGAAAATCCGCGCCTGTGCCGGGCCAGAGATGCGGCTAGCAAAGAGAAAGGTCTGAGCTTCAGCCACGATGACCTTGGCTTTGATCTCCTGTTCCCGAAATACCTGTTGAACCTCCAGGGCCCCCCCGGTCCTTCCCGGATTGAGCACCACAATCTGTCCATCGGTGAGATACGGAGCCATGAGTTCAGCCAGAAATCGGTGAGCATTGGCCGGCGTTACCACCATGATGACCTGCACATCCCGGATAGCTTCCTCGATGTGGTGGGTCACCAGTTTCATAGGGGCAAAACCGCTCATTTCCCCCTCAATCTGGATACCCCCCATAAGTTTGATGGATCCAATCCGCTCGGGACTACGGTTAAAAAGGTTTACCGAGAATCCCCGCAAAGCCAGGTAACCGGCGAGAGCTTGCCCCCCGTGACCGGCTCCCAAAACCGCAAAGCTCGTTTCCTGCAACATCACTGACCAAGCCTCTCATAAGCGATTTGAAAGAGTTTCTGGATCATACTTTTGTACTCCCAACCTGCTACCTCACACATTCGGGGAAAAGCGCTATGCTTGAAGTAGAGGGTAGGAAGAGAATTCACTTCGAAAAAGAGGGGAATCTCCTCTTTTTCCGAAAAGATGAAGTGAAAGGTGGCAAAGTCCCGAATATCGAGTTCCTGGTAAATTTTAAGAGCCATCTTTTCGATCAACGCCACGAATTCTGCAGAGAGATTTGGGGGGCACAGGGCATCTTCCACATACCCCTTGCGCCACTTGATTTCCGAAGTGAAAATTAACTCGGTCTTTCCCAGGTTCACCTCGAGAAGAGGCAAAACTTGGATGTGCGAGCCGTTTCCCCACACGCCCACCACCATTTCCCGCCCGTCCACCAATCGTTCCACGAGAAGCTTTTCTCCCCCTCCCTGGGAACACCGGGCGAGCTTCTCCAGAAGTTCTTCCCTCCCCGTACTCACACACGCCAAGCTCACCGGACTATCCGGAGTGCGAAAGCGAGGTTTCACAATCACCGGAAAATCAAGGTTTTCAGGAATCTCCATTCCCTTCGACCAGAGAAAATAGGAAGGGGTAGGAACACCAATGCCCCGCAGAGCAAGCTTCAAAAGAACCCGATCAAGCGATAGCGCCTGCACGATGGCGTTAGAGCCCAGGTAGGGAATCCGCAAAGCATCAAGAATCGCCGGAAGAACCGATTGACTGTAAGCCCCCGCCACCGAGACCGAGAGGTTAAAAGCAAACTCGATTTTCTCCTTCTTCAAACGCTTGATAACTTCCTCCAGGGGGCAATCGACGTCGAGGAGCAGGACCTCTACCGACATTTCCGACAACGCTTCCCGAATAAGGTTAAGGCTTTTCCCTTTAAAATTGGGTTTGAGCTGGTAACACAGCTCTTCTCGCTCTTCAAAAAAAGATTTGCTCCACATCAAACCAATACACTTAACCCCAATCACCCCCGGGAATAAGGATTGGTGGAACGTAACCCATTCTACCATTTTCGCACCAACCCATTCAACCAGATGGCACACTACCCCCTCACTCAAAGACGATCTGGACTTTGAGATGATCAGGATTTTCCAGAACATCCGTCAGCGCTTCCCCAAAGCGAGCGAGAGGGTACTTCGCGGAAATGAGATTTTTCACAGCTACTTTCCCACTCCCCAAAAGCTCCAGAGAATACTGCATGGTCTTTTTCACCGCAAAGGATCCTACAATTCGCAAATCCCGCTGGAAAATCTCATAGGGATCCACGCTCACCTTCGATCCCCGTGGCGCCACTCCAAAAACGAGAAAAGTTCCATCGGGTTCCACCAGTTCCCACTCCTTCTCCATCACCTGGGGGATACCGGTGGCATCCACCACCACTTCAAAACCCCGGGGAGCAAGGTCGAAGAGCGCTTCCCTCTCTTTTCCATCCGCATGCACCACTGCACTAGCCCCAAACTGCCGGGCAAGCTCCAACTTTTTCGTACTGACATCCACCATCACCACCTGAGAGGCTCCGCTCACCTTGAAAAGCGAAAGCAGGAGTAGCCCTATGGGCCCGGCTCCAAAAATGAGGACTTTCTCCCCTGGTTGAACGTTACTCCGTCGCACTCCGTACACTGCACAGGCCAGCGGTTCTGCCAGGGCTCCTTCCTCAAAACTCAGGTTTGCCGGCAGTGGAAAGACGCACTTTTCCGGAACTGCCACATACTCAGCAAAAGCGCCACCTCTTGTTACCCCCACCGCCTGGAGATTTAAACAGTGGTTGTTTTTATTGATCTTACAGTAGTAACACCGATCACAGAAAATATTCGGATCCGCCGTCACCCGGTCACCGGGACGAAACTGCGTGACCTGTGCACCCACTTCCACCACTTCACCCGAAAACTCATGCCCGGCAACGATGGGAAAATCCTGAAAGTACTCCGCTTTGAGAATATGGATGTCCGTCCCGCAGATTCCTGCCGCTCTGACTCGAATCAACACTTCATCGGGATGGATCTCCGGTCTGGGAACCTCCTTGATCTTCCAGATATTCTTCTCTTCAAAAACGCAGGCCAGCATCACCACGACCACCTTTCTTTCGTTTTTCTCAGTGTAACCAAAACGAAGAGGATTCTCAAGGGAGGATGTCAGAAGGTCTCCATGGCTTTCAATTTTAGAACATGACCAATGGTGGAATATCCATACTCTTCAAAAAATTTTCCCCAAGAGCGTTATGCGCAGCCAGTCACCATCGTTCCTGGATTTTCATCCCCTCCTCCGCCACAGTTCCATCCTTATCTCTACCTCTTCGTACCTCCAGTCATCCGGTTTATCGCTGTTTTCCTGAGCAATGCCGGAGTACGCTCGGAAATTTGCAAAGAATTATGGAAAAGCTATACTATACTGCTTTAATATTGACTGGAAGCTTTCCCGGAAAACGCTTGAGGAAAACGAAGAAATAAGTCAGAAGAAATGACCACTACTTCCCCGCCTATCGGAATAAAACCTTGTCTTTTTTTCCACCTTAAGCTATAGTCTATGCAAAATTATCCGATGGAGTAACAGGATGGAAGTCAGAGAAGTACGAAAAAGCTCCGAAAAGCGGGACTTTATCCACTTTCCCTTTCGCCTTTATCGGAATGACCCCCTCTGGGTAGCACCACTTTTTGGAGAAACCAGAGAAATTCTGTGGGGTAGGAAGAGCCTCCTCTTTCAGAGTGGGCCACATACCTTTTACCTCGTGTATCAGGGGAAAGAAGTCCTGGGACGGGTGGCAGTGGGTATCGACGAGAATTTCCTGCGAGCCCGAGGGAAAAAGGAGGGATATCTGACCCTCTTCGAGTGTGTGAACCAGAGGGAAGCCGCCCAGGTGCTTTTTGCCGCCGCCGAAGAGTGGCTCCGTAAAAGGGGAATGGAGTCCCTGATCGGACCGGTCTCACCCACAAACGGCGATGACTTTCGGGGAATGCTCATCGAGGACTTCACCGACCCTCCCCTCATTTTCACACCCTACAACCCCCCTTATTATCCAAAACTCTGGGAAGAATATGGTTTTAAGCGTTATCACACCTTCGTAGCCTTTCGTTACGACCTCGATCGGATGCCCTTTGAAGAGTCGCTGTCCACCATCGAGTATGCCAAAAAGAAATACGACTTCACCGTCCGACCCCTAAGCTACGAAAACCTTCCTCAGGAACTCCAGGCTATCCAGCGTATCCTGGAGCAGTCGCTCATTCCCCTGGAGTACGACTACCTTGCCCCACCAACCCTGGAAGAAGTGATGAAAATGGCTCAGGAGTTCAAACGCTTCATTCCCCCGGGATTCGCTCAGATTGCCTGGTCGAAGGGAGAACCGGTAGGGTTTGCGGTGGCTCTTCCCGACTACAACCAGGTTCTCAAACGGATGAAGGGGAAGATTTTCCCCATCGGGTGGTTCACCTTTATCCGTTACAAAAAGACCATCAACCGGGGGAGGGCTTTTCTGCTCTTTGTCGTCCCGCCCTACCAGGGGAAGGGGATTCCCACCGCTTTACTTTTTGAAGTCTTCAAAGAGGGGCGCAAAAGAGGATACATCTTCGCCGAGGGTTCTTCCATTAACGCCGAGAACTTCAAAATGTGTCGAGAGGCCGAAGGGTTAGGTGGCACTCTCTACAAGAAGTTTGCGCTGTTCCGGAAAGAAATCGGCTCATCCTCAAAGGAAAATCCCCTTTCTTGAAACAGCCTGACACACAGATCCACCAGCCGGGCATCGTAAAGGCAGTCTCTCTGTCGTTGAATCTCCTCCAAGGCCCGAGCAATCCCCAGTGAGGGTCGATAAGGGCGGTGTGAAGACATGGCTTCCACCACATCAGCTACGGCCAGAATCTTCCCCTCCAGGGTAATTTGGCCGTTTTTCAATCCCCGGGGATACCCGGAGCCATCCAGGCGCTCATGATGCTCAAGGATCGCTTGTTTCACCCGGGGTGGAAAGTCAACGTCTTTTACCACTTCATACCCTAACTGGACGTGAGTCTTCACCAGTTCCCATTCTGCACCGGTGAGCTGGGCGGGTTTGTTGAGTATCTCGGCAGGAATTCCCATTTTTCCAATATCATGCAACATTCCGGCTATTGATAACACCTGGAGGGCTTCTTCGTCCATCCCCAGCTCTTTTCCTATAGCATAGGCCAGGCGCGCTACTCGCCTCTGGTGTCCGGCCGTATAAGGGCAACGGACTTCAATGAGTGCCGAAGCCATCCGTACCACCTGGCCGAAGAGTTTCTCCAGATCTGCATACCACCGCTTCTCTTCTTCCTGGGCCATCCGTCGCTCGATAATATCAGCAAATGCTATCACCGCCCGTTTTTCACTTTCTTTCTCTGCGGGGATGCAGATGCCGTCAAACTGCCAGTACCCAGATTTCCTATCAGGGGTGCAAATTGCCAATTCTTTCTGGCTCTCCCTGCTTCCTCCAAAGACACTTACCAGAAATGTTTCCAAGGACACCAGGCTATCCTCCGGAAAAAGCGAGAGAAAAGTCTCCCGAACGACCTGAAGATTTTCCGCTCCCATGGTGGACAAAGCCTGACGGTTAGCTCGCAAAAGCGTCAACCGGAAAGGGAATTTCCCCATCCATCCTATCTCCTCTTCGTTCGCGGATTCCTGGCATGTTTCCTTCGCTGCCAGACCAAACTCCAGAAGACCCATCGGAGCATGCTCGAAAATGAGGCGGTATCTCTCTTCAGACACCTCCAGAGCTTCCCGAAGCTCTTCCTGAAGGAGTCGAACCCGGAGTAATGAAAGCGCCAGAGCAATATCCGAAGCAAGATCCCCTAACAACCGGTACCGCTCTCCTGTAAGGCACCCTGCCTTTCGAGCATAGACATTGAAGACCCCTAAACGCTCTCCCTGATAGACCAGGGGTAAAGAAACAAAAAATCGAAAACTCCCTGCCAGAACTTCCTCTCTCCACGGTTCACCGAAAGGCACATCCAGCATGTTTTTCTCCAAAGATGCATTCCCCCGTAATGCTTCCGCAGTAGGCCCACCACTTGATGCAATGACCTGCCAGTTCGTTTTTCGTCCCTCTACATACCCTCTACCCCGCACGTAAGCCACGGGTACAAAGTCCCCCTCCTCCAGTACCCCTACCCAGCACATGGCGTAATTACCTTTTTCCACCACCACTTTCGAAATGTTTCCCTTCAGTTCCTCTTCGCTCTTTATCTCCAAAAGCGCCTGGTTACAGGCGATAAACATTTTGAGCATCCGGTTGATTTCTCGCAAATCTGTAATCTCCTTTTCGGCGCCCTTTGCCACATCCCACCTCCAGAAAGAAAATCCCAGACGTTCAACGCGCAAACATCCCACCCATCCCAAAAATACTTTCCGGTGAAGGGAATAGAAGCCGACTTCTCGGATAACCCCAGGGAGGTAAAGATATTCCCCCGCTGAACGAACGATAACCACCATTTCCAAGCCGGCACTCCAGCCTTCTGGATCAGCGGTTTTCCGGCTTTTCAGGGGAAAATCTTCGATAAACTCTGGACAGCATCCTCAAACCGGTCAACCTAATAGTTCCAGCGCTTTCCTCCCACTTTTGCCCATTCCAACACCTTTTTAACCGAGGCTTCTTTTTTTCAGAAACAGAGACCTTCAGAGAACCCGGGAATGAAAATCCGAGAAAGCCAATATCGTTGACCCTTGCCACAGCTCGCAGGAATTTGAGCTTGAGAACCCCGTTCAACGCTCCTTCAGCAATCAGCCAAGGATTTCCCGCGCTTGCGAACATACATCTCCTGATCGGAGCGGGCTAAAAGCTCATCAAGGTTCTGAGCTTCGGCAGGGTACACCGCTACCCCATAACTGAAACTCGACGAAATACCCCCGGCAAAATCCTTCTCCAGGAATCGCAAAAGCAGCCTTTCCATAATTTCTTCAGCCTCTTCCCGATTCAAACCCGGAAAAAGAAAACAGAACTCATCCCCACCATAACGGACGACCACATCTTCTCTGCGAACATTTCTTTCAAACCACAGAGCAATCCGCCGCAAGAGATTATCACCTTCGGAATGCCCCAAAAGGTCGTTCACCTTCTTGAACCCATCAAGATCCACAAACGCCAGGGCAAAACTTCTGCCCTCCTGCACAAAGCTTTCCACACTTTTTTCCAGAAACCGCCGGTTGGGAATATGGGTGAGCGCATCGAGATTGGCCAATCGCTCTGCCCTCCGTTTCTCAACCGTCAGATCTTCTTCCCTCTTTTTAAGCACCTCGGCCATCCGGGAAAAATCCCGCGCTAACTCTCCCACTTCATCATTCCTCACTATAGCAAGTTTTAGGTCATACTCTCCCTTTCGGATTTTGGTAGTAGAACGCCGTAATTCATCGATAGGTTTCAAAATCCACCCTACAAGAAACCGGCTCAAAAAAAGAATAAAAAAACCACAAGGAGTAATGAGAACAAAAAGACCCGCTGCACCGTGGTATAAAGGCGTAGAGTCCCTCGATACTCTTTCTCCACCTGAAATGTTCCCAGCACTTTCCCTTCTTCCGTGGTGAGGGGAAAAGACACCGATAGAACCCCTCCTTCATAGGTGAAGACCGGTTCCTTCTTCCAGGAATATCCTCCCAGAAAAGTTTCACCGGAAGACCGATAGCGGAGCGATCCTCCCAGAACCCTCTCCCAATTCTCGAAGACCCCCTCATCCAGAGTCCTCGCAAACCCCAGATACCCACCATAGAAACGCTCCCCACTATTATCCATCACCGGCTGAAAAGCCACGAGTGAAAGCATTTCGCCACTCCCATAAACACCTACCCAGGGCATTTGGGGAAGCTTCTCTAAGGGAACCACCCACCCTGGGGACATGGTAATCACTTCCCGTTCCTCGGCGAAAAGGACCACTTCATACCCAAACTGCTCCCGGACCCAGGGCTCCAGATTCTCTTTAAGCCACAGCGCGTTTCGCTTTTGCACTCCTTCTTCTCCCATATCCACCCACTGTGCGTAATCCCCCAGCTGGGATACGAGCCGTTCTTTTTCTCTCTCCCAGAGATCCACCAGCACTTCCCGAGTACGTCTTGCTTCTTGAGTCAAATTTTCCCGGAGGACTACCTTCACGCTTCGATCCAGCAAGAAAAGAAAAAATACCGAAAGAACGATGATACTGGTGAATACCAGGAGCAGTATTTTGCTTCGGATGCGCATTTATCACACTCCCTGAAAAATCCTCAAATACTTCCCCTAACGCATTATAACATTATGATAAAGATACCCCCATAAGGTGCTTGACGTTGCTATAAAATTGCTTTTCAAAACCATGTTCCTTGAAAGAAGCGCACTTCACCGCCCACAGTCTGCGTAATTCCTTTGCTTTGTTCCTTTTGGCCAAGGGGGTTCACCCCAAGGTGGTGGCCGAAGTGCTGGGTCATAGTAGCATCACCATTACCATGGACGTTTACAGCAAAATCATCCCCGGGCCAAAGGAAATGGCCATGGAGCAGCTGCGGGATTTTTGGGTGTCTGGAAGCCTTGATTTAAGACGATTTCTGGTGCGCCCGGCGGGAGTCGAACCCTCAACCTGCGGTTTAGGAGACCGCTGCTCTATCCTTTGAGCTACGGGCGCACCACGCAATCATTTTAAATCAATCGCTTCATTTTATCAACAATTTCCTCCAGGGAGGGTACTCCTGGAAACCACTCCCTTTTGGTAAAATCCATGGCAATTCGCTGATAAAGCGAACTAATGAGTTCAAGAAGTGCCGGGGGTAACGGGGGAGGAGTACTTTTCACCAGCCCTTTCCAACCGATGGAACGCTCCGCCTTGGCTTTTTTCACTTCCTCATACCAGGGAGTTTTGCGGTAAAAGGAACGGGCCAGCTCTTTGCTTACTTCAAAACCCTGGTAGGTGAAACGGCATTCGTCGGGGGTGCCCAAAACATCAACCAGAACGAGATTGCGGTCTCTATCCATAGCGAGCTCGATTTTCCCATCTTCATTCACTAAACCCAGCCGTTGCGCTTCTTTAGCAATGAAATTCCCCACCATTAGCAGAATTTCCTTAACTCGAGCTATTTCTTCCTCAGAAAGAATACCAAACTGGAGCACCTCCCGCCAGGTGAGGTAGCGGTCCTGTTCTTCGAGTTTGGTGGAAACATCGAGAATCGGTGAGGGAAGAGGCTTTCCCACCTCAGGTAGTTGCGTAAGACCGTACTCGGCAAGGTCAACGTTACCCTCATGGAAACGCCGGAGGAAACTGGAGTTTTCAGAAAGGCAATGACGATAGATGAACTCGAAAGGCAAAAGGAAGTTTCCCCGGACGTCCTGATAGAGACCATAATCGTATTTCCCCTGTATTTGCGAGGGGACGATCACTCGGAAGAGTTGTACCACCATTACCGCAGAAGGAGAGGTTAGCTCGGAAAGCCTTTTGACACTTCCTTCTTCCTCTATGCCGAGATAATGGGTCTTTATGCCCATTTTTTCTAACTTTTCAAAAAAATAAGCCCCAATAAGACAGAGTGATTCCCCTTTGTGAGGAATGTGGTCAGGCATTTCTCCCCAATCGAAAACCGAGTAGCGATCCGAGAAGAGAAACTTTCCCTTTCCCGCCTCTTCCTCCAGGGGTGATGCAAGCACCACAAGATCTTTGACGCTCCCCATTTCTAAACCCCCTTTCCCTCACTATTGTAACCGAAAGAGGAAATTCATGCATATCCGTTTTCTGTCCAGTCACCAAAAATTCCATTTTTGAAAATTTTATTATAAAATAGTAATATCATAACATCATAGGGGGGTTAGTAATAAAACGGTTCGTTTTGCTTCTCGTGGTGTCCCTTTTCCTTCTTGGTGTTGCCTCGTGTGCTCAGGCAGTAAAACTGGTGGTCATTGGAGATGCAGGGCACAACCTGAAACCCTTTGAGTGGTACGCCCAGACCTTCAAAGAGAAGTTTGACGTAGAGCTTGAAGTAATCGGGGTGCCTTTTGGAGAATTGTACGAAAAGGAAAAAATGGAACTCATCGGTCAAACTGGTGCCTACGATATCATGATTGTATTCCCCAAATTTTTAGCCGAATTTGCAGCTAACGGGTGGCTCTATCCCCTGGACGAATTCATTGC